>Ga0172363_10000847_pt1 | contig 24000 bp, 22 predicted proteins | sample LakKivs2_kivu2a2_FD_114541 | JGI IMG/M metagenome (GOLD analysis project Ga0172363, IMG submission 114541) | Sediment microbial communities from Lake Kivu, Rwanda - Sediment s2_kivu2a2 | ecosystem: Environmental > Aquatic > Freshwater > Lake > Sediment | place: Rwanda: Western Province, Lake... | reverse complement strand
CGGTTTCAAGTTTTTTCAGGCTGACGCGCTTCACGCTTACAGGGATGTCCAGCCGCTCCGCCAAATTCCTGACGTATTTCTCGTCGGCGTCCGACTCCCTTCCGCGCAGGCGGTAATTGACATGGGCGGCGAATAATTTCAGACAATATTTCCGCCTGAGTGAATTCAGCAGAAGAAGAAGGGCTGTGGAATCCGGTCCTCCGGATACTCCGACTATCAGCCGGTCGCCTTTTCTCACAAGACCTGTGCTGAACCGCAGGTTATCTACTTTAACCGGGCAAGACAATAGATGCTCTTTCCGGGCAGACGCAGAATCCTGAATAAAAGATTAAGCGGAAAAACCAGCCCGCGCATTACAATTTCCCTGGCCCAGAAAAGGAACCTGCCTTTTCCTGAACCTGATGCGCCGTCTGCAGCGTCCGTCGCTGCTCTGTTGCGCAGGAGCCAGTGATTGCAGATAAAATTTATCGCCGGCCGCAGAACACCGGTCAGATCCTCAATCGAGAGCGTCTTGACTTTCATTTCCACGATTGTGAATCCGTTCCCGGTAATGAACTTTTCCAGTGCAGAGACCGTCCACCTGGTCAGATGGTTGGGCGGATAATCCCTTTCCCTGTACGGGTCCCAGAGCCTGTCCGGGTTAGGAACGCCCAGAGCCAGATGACCTCCGGGATTGAGAATTGTCCTCACCTATCCGAGAAAACCAACCGGGTCTTCCAGGTGCTCCAGCACGTCGAAGAAAGTCACGACGTCGAATTTCCTTCCGGGATTGTTTTTGATGAACAGCGACAGGTCTGCCTGGTGCAGGTCAGACAGATTAAACCGCTTTTTCACCGCTTCCAGTGTCCTGGAGTCGAAATCAATGCCGGTGACCCGGTAACCTATCGACTGTGCTTTGCTGAGGAAAGTACACATGCCGCAGCCCACGTCGAGGATGCTGTTTCCGGGCATTGTCCTGCGCTTCAAAAACATGTCGTTATTCCAGCTGGTGCCGAAATGCAGAAGCCGCTCCATACGGTAATCATCGGATTTTTCATACCAGTCAGCACCCGGAGTTTTCATCGGGTCTGCGAAAACAACCGTGCAGGACGGACACCTGTAGATACGGTAATCCTGCACCTGTTCAACCAGGTGTTTGTCGTCAGAAGAACCGCATACAGGACACTTCATCATGCGCTCCCCTGCGATGCGGTCTGCTGGCGTTTCACGTGTTCAAGCCCTTCGCTCACTCCGAGCATTTTCACCGACAGGCAGTTTCCGGCTTTACCGGTTTTTAACCCGGCTTTTAACGGCCTGCGCGCCTTATGCCCCATTGATTCAGTGCTCACAGGCGTCAATTTTTCCTCGTCGAGTCCGAAAATACCGGCAATCTGCATGGCAAAACCGTACATGCTGAGATAATCCGCTCCTGCCACATGATAAGTACCTGTCAGATTTTTCTGAAGCAGTTCTGCGGTCGCCTCAACCAGGTTGTCTGCCAGCGTGGGATTGCAGTACTGGTCATCCGGTATGTTCTGCGGCTCGCCTGCCTGGTTTGTCTTCACCAGCTGCATTACGAAGTTAAGCGAACCCGGGGTCCAGCCGTAGATTCCGGATGTCCTCACAATAAGATGGCTGCGGGTTATGCCGGCGACAATGCGCTCTGCAGCTAGATTGCTTTTGCCGTACTGGCTGAGCGGCTTCGCCGGAGAATCCTCGTCGTACGGTCCCTCCTTGCCGTCGAACACATGATCCGTGGAGAAAAAAACTATTTTTGCGCTGCATTGATGCGCCGCAGAACCTACGTAGCCTGTGCCGATTGCATTAACGCTCCATGCCTCCTCGGTATTTTCCTCGCAGTACTCCAGGTCTGTCAGACCACCGGCATGAATCACAGCCTCGGGTTTGAATTCTTCGAAGACAGCCGTAACAGCCTGCTTATCGCGGACGTCCAGCACCTGCATTGAACTGTCAGGTTCGGGCGTCGACGGAAAACACAGTCCCAGGACTTCAGCGCCCTGCTGACGGAAATATTTGACTGCCTTTGCGCCGGTCAGTCCTGCAGCACCTGTGACCAGAATTTTCATCAGTAGCCTCTTACCTGCGCCAGGCCCTGTCGGGCATTCTGGTTGCCCGGATCAAGGCGGACTGCCTGCTCCAGTTCAGCAACCGCCCCGGTGCGGCGTCCCAGCCGCGCCAGCACCATGCCGACGTTGAAATGGTTGTTTGCGTCCCCGGGCGCAACGAGTACGGCTTTCTGCAGTTCCGACAGTGCATCTTCAAATTTTCCCTGGTCGAAAAAGAGTTTGCCGAGAAGGTTGTACATCTGCGGGTTCATGGTTATGACGCTGCTGGGAGTTCCGGGTTCGTTGTATGCGTCGGGGAAACGGGGATTGGCATAAACCGTATAAGTGCCGAATTGTTTTACCATCTTCCATTTCTCGTTTTCTATCACGCTCAGCATCCTGGCAACCGGATAATCCGGAGCACCGAGAGTTTCGTCGCTTTTCATCGGAAAAAAGATGCGGTAATTATAGGTGATGTCCTCCATTGCCAGATACCTGGCATTCCTGTAATGGCAGTCAAAGGTCATGGTAAACAGCCTTTTGTCCAGCCAGGAAAACATTGCCGAGTCCAGTTCAGCGGTCCGGCAGTTCAGGGCCCAGGCAAGGTTTCCGCACAGTACAAAATCGTCCTTCTTGACTCTTTCATTGACCCATTTAGCGGCGGCAATCAGATTGTCCGGCTGGGCGACGCAGTACCCGTCGATGGGAGTATCAAATCTGTCGGCTACCGAACGAAAGTCCGATTCCATCATCGGAGCAAAGAATAGCAGTGCAGCAACTGTCAGCCCGGGAGGCAGCCAGCGGGCACCGGAGAAAAACCTGCGGCTCCATTTCAAAGCCAGGACTACCGCCCTGGATACCAGCACGCCGAGACCAAGCGCTACTGCCGGCAAAAAGAACAGCGAAGGATAGAAAAAAACCGGGATATTGGAGCGGAGATAAAACACTAGCGCCGACAGAAACAAAAAGAACCCTGCCAGGACAGCTTTGCGCCACCAGCCGGGAGCGCAGAACAGCCCGATTATTCCGAAGGCCATAAAATAACCGAGTTTCAGCGGATACTTGAGTGCTCCGGGCATTGTTTCATAACGCGGACCTATGCGGAAATAATTCCAGTAGTTATTGCAGAAGTTGGCAATATTGCCCCACAGGTCGCGCTGGGACGTCTCGCCCGCAGCCTGGCCTGAGATTGTGCCCATGGTCATTATAAACTCTTTGCCCTGGACCAGTGCTATCGTGCAGAGGACCAGTACCGGCAGGCTGGCAGTCAGGAGTACTGCAGGAATTGTTTTGCGGCGGTCAATCAGCCACGCGAATAACACCGGAAACGGGAAAAACACGTATGCCCAGTGCACGGTCAGCATGGATCCGCTGGCAGCCACGCACCCGAAATACAGCCATTTTGCCTGCCGGGTATTCCTGTATTTCAGGAGAAAAAACAGGCTTGCAACCACAAGCATGCCGGCAGGGTTCTGGACAAATCCCCAGCGGCCGTATAAAACCGCCAGAGGATAGACCGCATACAGGAAAGCAGCCCACAGTCCGGTCCGCCTGTCGAGCAGTTCCTTTCCTGCCAGATACAGCAGGAAAACTGTCGCCACTCCGCACAATGCATTGGCTGACCTGAAGACAGCAACGTTATGTCCGAACATTACCATTGCCAGGCCGTCAATGACGAATCCCAGCGCCGGATAAGTAATGAACATCAGCCTGGCTCCCTTGTATTCAAACATGCCGTGAATCACGTTCCAGGATATGCCCAGAATGTTCAGTTCATCGCCGTACCACAACGGGTTGGAACTTAATTTCCAGAACCGCAAAAAAACCGACAACACCAGGATGCCTGCCAGCGCCAGGAATGCTGTCCTGGACCGGACATCCTGAGGCGCCTGCGGAATTTCAGGCGTTGTCCTGGTCTGCCGGACAGTTTTTTTCGTTTTCATTTCTTCACCTTTGACGCATTGTTCCGGACGATTTTTTTAAGTTCAGGAAAAATATTGTTGTATATCGCCCGGGCAATTATCATATTGCCGTTCTCGGCAGTATGGACAGGATCTATATAGACAGGCTCCTTAACATCGGCAAAAACCCGGCTCAAATCTATGATGCCAGCGGTTTGACGCAGCTGACGGTAAAACTGCAGGGTGAGGATGCGGTAAGAGCCGGGATATTGCGCAGCAACCGCAGTCTCTGCCGGGTGCAGCGGCTTTCCCACAAATATATTCGGCTGGAGAAAACAGGCGCATTCAAATCCCTGCTCCTTCCCGATACGTTCCAGCAATGCAATATCTTTTTCAATCGACTCACGGCAGTTTACTGCTGACTGCGTTTGACTCTGTTCAACCGGTCTGTAACGCAGCTTGTTGAATGCCCGGTCGAAATAAAATATTGCAATATTGAATGCTTCGCTTTTTTTCAGCCATTGCTGAATTATTCCGCTGAGACGTCCCTCGTAAATGTCCCGGAGCAGGGTATTGTTCTGGGGATATCCTGCCGGTTCGCCCTGCGACGCCGCATAAATGTCGTTCGGACCGTCATAAAAAACCGCCATGTCGGGTTTTTCACCCTCCATGAGCCGCAGGACAAGGTCGATGAGTTCCTGGCGGTTGACAAAACCGGCTTCGCCGTAATTGCGCACAGCCAGGTTCAGGCCGTGCTCTTCTCCGCAGCGGGCAAGGCACGACGGAATAGTGTAATCGTCCCTGCTGCCTGTCCCCCACATTGCCGAGCCGCCAAAACACCATATCCGGATCCGAGGCCGGTCCGAGATTTTTCCCTGATAAGTCCTGCGCCCTGAAGTGTCCGTATTGACATACTTCCCGTGATATTCCCTGCGATGCCACATCCTGTAAGGAGCATACTGCATGCGGCTGGACTGCTGAAATTCGCGGAAATAGTCAGTGACCCAGTCTGCTCCGCCGTAGGGAGCCGTCGACAATCCAAGGGTCCAGGTCGACGGAAAAACCATGCGCGCCAGGCGGCCTGCTCCTTCAATGACTGCCAGAAACAGCACTAGAACAACCATAACTGCAATCAAGCCGGCCGGCCAGATTGGTCCGGAATTTTTATTGCGGTAATCTTTTTCCATTAAAAACTGGTGCTTTAAATCAATTTTCTCCGTATGTCTGGCAAGCCACAATGACCCGGATTTATTCTTATACCTCATGGGGTCTGTTCCGGTCAATAAATAGAAACCATGGACCGGCATAAATATGACGAAATAAACCAGCGTCAGAACCATGCGCGACACACAATCCGCAAATAATCGGCCTGAATATATAAGCAACGACACTGCTCTGCCGGTGGCAAGTTCAGCCAGGAACACCAGCAGCCCGGTTCCTGCAATTACAACCGCCATGCCGTGCTTTCCGGCTGCCCAGCAGACTGCCGCCAGCAGCACAGGTATTGCCAGCATCCATTTCCGCGCAGGTCTGTTTTTCCTGCCTGCTGCGCCTGCGCCGGCTGAATACCACCAGTTATTGTCTGACATTCCTCCCTCCCTCAAAATATCGTGTACATAAACGGTGAAAGCACCTGGGTAACCATGACCGCCAGAGCGATTGCCAGAAGCAGGAGCACAAGAGGGAACATCCAGAATTCCCTGTTGGCCATGGAATACAGGAGCAGTTCTTTCAGCAACGACAGAATGTGTTTTATTCTTTTCATGTTAATCCAGAATAAATTCTTCTCTCCATTTTTTGTCCTCCTGCCAGGCCGGCTGCTCCTCCTTCAGGAGCAGGAACGATCCCAGCACCAGGCAGTCCATTTCAGTCCGCATGAAACATGTATAGGCATCTTCAGGACTGCAGACAATCGGCTCGCCGCGGACGTTGAACGAAGTGTTTATAATCACGCTGCAGCCTGTCAATTTTTTAAACTCATTTATTATCCCGTAAAACTTCTTATCCCTCACAGGGTCCACTGTCTGAATTCTTGCCGAATAATCCACATGCGTCACGGCCGGTATTTCCGACCTTGTTTCATTGACCCACTCCCGCAATGTCTGCGGATGCTGTGTTCCCGCATGTCTGCGGATTGAGCCTTTTACAGGCGCAACAAGAAGCATGTAAGGCGATTCGGCATCCAGGTCGAAATACTTCCCTGCATCTTCTGCCAGCACAGACGGTGCGAACGGACGGAAAGACTCCCGGTATTTAATTTTGAGGTTCATCAGCGACTGCATTTTCGGCGACCGTGCATCGCCTATCACCGAACGTCCGCCAAGCGCCCTTGGACCAAACTCCATTCTGCCGTTCACAAGTCCTATAACTTTCTGTTTTGCAGCCAGGTCTGCAATTCTCGGAGCCCACTCCTTTTCCGGAAGCAAATGGCAGGGATATCCGTTCTTCCTCAGGTACGCCTCTATATCAGCGTCACTGAACCCGGGACCCAGCCTTGAGCCTTTCATGGAATCTTCCGGCACACAGGTCCGCTTTTCTCCGCGGGCAAAAGCCGCGTAAAGGGCGCAGCCGAGCGCTGCGCCTGCATCGCCCGCAGCAGGCTGGATCCAGAGCCTGTCGAATATTTTTTCCCTGAGCAGAAGACCGTTTGCCACGCAGTTCAACGCCACTCCGCCTGCCAGGCATAAATTTTTTTCGCCTGTCAGGACCTTTGCGCAGCGCGCCATCTTCAGGATGATTTCCCCGGTAATGACCTGTATGGAACTCGCCATGTCCATTTCCCTTTTTGTTATCTCTGTCTCGGGTTTTCTCGGAGGTCCGCCGAACAGCTTTGCGAACCTGCGGTTGGTCATGGTCAGGCCGCCCAGGTAATTGAAATATTTCTGATTCAGCCATACAGAACCGTCTTCCTTGATGTCTATAAGTTCTTTTTTAATCAGGTCCGCGTATGCCGGTTCACCATAGGGCGCCAGCCCCATCAATTTGTATTCGCCGAAATTTACGCGGAACCCGCAGAAATACGTAAAAGCCGAATAAAGAAGTCCCAAAGAATGCGGAAAAGGCATTTCCTTCAGTATCTCCACCGAACTGCCTGCTCCTTTTCCGATTGAGGCTGTCGCCCATTCACCGACGCCGTCAACTGTAAGGATTGCGGCATGCTCAAAAGGCGAAGGATAAAACGCGCTTGCGGCATGCGAGACATGGTGTTCGGCAAACAAAACCTCCTTTGGTCCGGGAACGCCCAGTCTGTTCAGGGTCCGCTCTATCTCATAACCTGTCCATAACTTGCCTGCAGCCCATACAGGTACGGCGGACAGGAAAGAAGGAAGGCCGGCAGGAGCCATTGAAAAATACGTTTTCAAAATCCTGCTGAACTTTGTTACCGGCTTGTCGTAAAAAACAACGGAGTCGACCCCTTTTTCCGCCAGTCCGCCTTCTTTCAGGCAGTAATATACCGCATTCACCGGAAAATTCTGGTCGTGCTTTTTCCTTGTAAACCTCTCCTCCTGCGCAGCGGCTATGATTTCTCCGTCCACAACCAGCACCGCGGCAGAATCATGGTAAAAGGCGCTGATCCCGAGAATTTTCATTTCGGCGTCCTTATCAGGACGTACCGTCCTGCTTTCCGGACGGTTTCCCATTGTTTGAGTTTAAGTTCCTCAACGGTGACATATTCGGTGTCGATTATGAAATATTCTGTTCCGTATTTTTCCACTGTATCCCACACCGGGCGCTTGTAAAAAGGCATGTAATGATAAAATTCCGGCATGGCTGTCAGGAAAAACGGAATAAAGGGCTGGATGTTGTCCCGCGTGAAATAATTCACCACCGGCGACAATCCCATCGGGAATACGTTAAAAACAACGGGTTTTTCTTTGTCCGCGACGTTGTTGAGCACATCGATCAGTTCCCTGATTTCAGGATTCAGACTGTGGATGCGGTCATTGACCACCATTTTTATCTGGAGATAGAAAATCAATGCCAGGTTGAAAAGAACTATTCCTGCGGCTGCAGCCGCATAACCGAACTGACCGGAAATTAACAGACCGTAAATACACGGTCCGGCTATTAAGGCAACCGGCATGGCGGCATATTCCAGGTAGCGCATACCTTCGCCGATACACCGTAGAAATTTGACGTCAGATATCGTGACGCCCAGAACAAACAGCCACGCAGCCCAGAGGTAGAAAGCATCATAGATGTCGCCCGCCGGAAACGTCTTAAATCTGTAATAGGCAAGGACCAGGAAAAAAAGATTGGTCGGAATCAGCGGAAGCACCGGGATCCTGTTGACAAGTCTGATGATAGACTTGTACAGTTCGTGGGTTTCTTTGACCAGGCCCCTGATCGGATGTGCAGCCCGGTTGTCTATGTTGCGCCACCAGGCAATGATATTGTAAATCTGTCCCCTGACCATGGTCAGGTAAAAACCCCGGGAAACCAGGATCGAGAGGACCAGTCCGGCAATTGAAACCCCGAAATAATACCAGCGGCCGGTCGACGCCGAAATCACCAGGGTCAGCAGGACATAAACCTGGGTGGCCATCCTGTGGGTAAATACCAGCAGGATAAAGAAAACCAGCGATAACGCTATCCATGCCCAGTCCGGCGAAACATATTGAAGCGAGAGAAAAAAGAACGAGACGTTGAAAAAGAGCGAGCCGATGATGCGCAGGCTGAGGTTGCTGGCTTCAAGCACATTGAGAGGCGACAGCATGTAAACCGCCTGCGAAATCAGGGCTATGGAATAATTGCCGGTGAAATGCATGGAAATGAAAAAAACCATCAGGCTGTTGACCGCATCCAGAACAGGCGAAAATGCCCAGTTGAATTTTTCGGCTGTCTTTTTCGGGAAAACAGCAAGTAGGTATATGAGCACCGGCGGCAGGTCGTTCTGCTGGGGAAAAAGAAATTCACGGCCGATTTCCCGGAAAGGATATTTTCTCCTGACCTGCTCTGCCACATAGAGATAACGCCAGGTATCGTCGCCGAAATACCTGTTTTTAAGCCTGGGCCATGCCTCCAGGCAGAAGCCAAAAGCTGCTATCAAAACCGGTAATAAATTTTTCATGATTGTTTTTCTTTTGCCAGAATTATTTTAACCGCTCCTGCAAGGTCCTGGCAGACCCGGTCTGCCTGCACTGCTTCTGCATTATCTCCGGACGTTCTTCCGCTCAACACGAGGATTGTCCGGCAACCGAATTTTTTGCCGGCTGCGATATCATCTGCCGCGTCGCCTATCAGCCAGGCGTCCGCAGGACTGAAACCCATTTCCCTGGCTGCCTGCTCCAGCATGCCGGATCCGGGTTTCCTGCATGTGCAGTTCTCCTCGCGGGTATGCGGGCAGACATATGTACGGCTGATCCTGCCGCCTGCCGCGGCAACAGATCCGGACATCCGCCTGTTTATTTCTTCTACCGTCTTCCGGCTGACCAGTCCCTTGTTGATGCACGACTGGTTTGTAATAACGGCAACAGTATATGATTTTTCCGTCAATGCAGCAACAGCTTCAAGGCTGCCCGGCAGAAAAACGAACTGTTCCCACGAGCGGACATAATCCCCGTCGATGTTTTTGTTGATAACACCGTCGCGGTCAACAAAAACTATTTTGTTTTTCCGGACGATTTTTCCACCCTTTCCTTCAGCCCCAGCGCTATTATGTGCATCATTATCATGTGCGCGTCCTCAACCTGCTGCATCTGTGAACTGTGCATTACAAGGGCATTTTGCGCCACGTCTTTTATCGCCCCGCCGTCGAACCCCGTAATCGTTATTGTTCTGCCGCCGTGCTCGTTGGCAAACTGCAGGGCGGTGATGATATTCATGGAATTGCCGCTTCCGGTCAGCCCGAATACGACGTCGCCTTCATCCATAAGGTTTGCCAGCTGTTCGCCGTAAATATTGGCGTAATTGGTATCGTTTGCCCATGCTGTCAGCAATGCCACGTTGGAAGAAAGACACATGACCCTGAAGCGTTTGCTGCCCGGGACTATCGTGAGTTTTGCCATGTCGCAGGAAAAATGCAGTGCCGCGGCAGCGCATCCGCCGTTTCCGAAAATAAATATCTGCTTGTCCTTAAGATACGCGTCCCACAGGACGCAGATGATTTTCTCCAGCCGGTCCAGCGGAATGTCCTTCATCAGTTTTTCCACGCCGTCGAGATAGCTTTTGATGATTTTTAAAGCATCCATGTTTATTTCCTCCTTGTTATTTTGCCGCGTTTATTCCTCCATGCCTTCCAGGCATGGAGGAATAAACGCCAATAAATATCCACGGCCGAGGCCGTGGTATTTGAAACGCTTTGTGCGGCTTCGCCGTTTTTTCTTGCCGCTTCATCCACGGGCAAGCCCGCTTCGCCGAATCGAGGCGAGCCCGTGGTCTTCGCGGTCTTGTTATAAAATGTTAAACCTTGCAAAAAAGAGTTCCATTCACGCAACGACCGCAATGTCTTTCTGACAAGTGGAGACCTCTTTTGGGTCTCCGAGAGGTTACTCTCTTGGTCACAGCCCTGTACCATTCGCTTTGGTCAGGTACAGGACGAGAAAAAGCCACGGGCTATGCCCGTGGGTATCTATATTATTGCCGCACCTTTATAATCAAACCTGAATTTCATTTCTTCAAGGCCGTAGTTTTTCAGCCTGTTTCTGACGGCAGGCTGGCGGGTCTCCCGGCAGTAAAGCAGCAGAAAACCGCCTCCGCCTGCACCGGTGATTTTTCCTCCGGCTGCGCCCGCTTCTCTTGCCGCGTCATAACAACTGTCGATAAACGCGGAAGTTATGCCTCCTGCCAGTTTCCTCTTTTCAAGCCATGAATCGTGGAGAAGTTCTCCTATACTGTCAATGTTACCTGATTCAAGAGCGTCCTTCATTTCATAAGCCATTTTCTTTATTTTATCAAGACCGTCTATGGTTTTTGAAGCTTTTTTACCGCTCATCTCCTTCTGCCGCGAAAGAATGACCGCGGAATTCCGCGAGCGTTTCGTAAAAAACAGCATCAGGTTTTTTCCCAGTTTATCCAGCAAAGACCTGCCGGCCTTTATCGGAGTGACTTCGACCCTTTTTCTGCTGAATCTTATAAAATTGAATCCGCCGAACGAAGAGGCGTACTGGTCCTGTTTGCCTATCGGCCTTTTCACGATGTCGATTTCAATGGTGCTTGCTATTTCCGCCAGGTCTTCCTTCGTAAACTTTTTATTTAGAAGCTCTCCGAACATGTTTGCCAGGTTGACCGTAACAGCGCCGGAAAGCCCGAGCCCGGAGCCGGCAGGGATATCCGAACAAATGGAAATCTCAACGCCTGTCTCCGGCCTGAAATATTTTATTATTGCCTTGACCAGGTCCAGACCGTCGCCTGTCCTTATGCTGTCGATATCCCTGTAAGACCTTTTAATATCCAGGTCCCCGGAGGAAATCTTGATAATACCGTCCTTTCTTGTCTTCAATGTTCCGTAAGTGTACCGGTTTATGGTCGTGCTGAGCACCGCGCCGCCGAACCTTTCGTAGTATTCCTTAAGGTCTGTCCCGCCGCCGCCAAGGCTTATTCTGACCGGTGTCCTTCCGTAAATGATTTTTCTCATTTTCGGCTTAACTCTTTCCAATCGGCTCTGGCTTTTTCATAATTTTCCGGCAATCCGATATCTATAAGATAATCGTCTGTTTCCCAGCCGAAAAGCTCCAGCCCCTTCTGCAGAAGAGCTGGAAAAACGTCCTTCCCGAAATCGCAAAAACCCTCAGGAATGTGCCTTATCAGGTCAGGCTCAAAAACGTATATGCCTGCATTCGCCAGGTTGCTGAAAACCTCATCCGGTTCCGGCTTCTCCACAAAACTGGTTATCCTTTTTTCAGCGTTAATGCCGACCACCCCGCACGAGCAGGGATTGGAAACCCGGTAAAGCGCTATGGTTCCCATGCCTTTGTTCCTGCGGTGGAATGCGACAAGCTTTTCCAGGTTTATCCTGGTAAGCAGGTCGCCGTATATCACCAGGAATGTGCGGTCGAAATAATTCCCGAGTTTCTTAACTGCTCCTGCCGATCCCAGGAGCTCCTTTTCCAGCGAGTATGTGATGTTTGCTCTGAATTCTTTCCCGTCTTTCAGACAATTTCTTATGGCTTCCGGTCTGTAATGCAGGTTAATCGCTATGTCGCTTATCCCGTATTTCCGCAGCAATTCTATTATATGAACAAGAACCGGTTTCCCGTCTATTTCCAGCATTACCTTGGGAAGTCCTCCTGATATGCTCTGAACCCTGGTGCCCAACCCTGCTGCCAGGACCATTGCTTTAACCCTGTCTCGTCTCATAATATATGCCTACTCGGTATCCAGCGTCTCCGGAACCTTCTCCTCAAACTTTATATGGGCAAGTTTGTTATTGACGTTTACATGCCTGTAGTGGCAGCAGTTCCTGCAGTCGTCCCATTCCTTTTCAGTATTAATTATGCTCCTGAATTCCCGGTATGCTTCATTGTTCCATATTTCTTCCACAGAATCCGTATTAAGGTCTCCCATGATTCTGCTTAAAAAATTACACCCCCGCACCTTGCCGTCGCACTGCACAAAAAATTCCTCCCATGCCCTGAAACAGGGTTTGTGCCGCATATCCTTCGGCGAGGAATCGAATTTATCGGGCACATTCACCTTCACGCCCAGATTGTTTCCTGTTTCCTGTGCCCTGGAAAATACATCGTTTGCGAGCTGCTGGTGGCAAAAAAGGGATTCATTTTCCATTTTCCTGTTGTAAACAATCATGTGTATTGCCTTTATTTCCGGAATCCCGAATTTTGCGGTCAGCTTTACAAGTTCCGGCAGTTCTTCAATGTTTTTTTTCATGACAACGCATACAAGGCGCGTGTAAGGGAGGTCTGATCTGCACTCCTTTTTCACCTTTTCTATCATCGCTATGCTTTTCATGACCCTGTCAAAATCTGCTCCGCACCGTATTGAATTGTATGTTTTTGCCGTTGCTCCGTCCAGCGAAACATTCAAAAATGCCAGTCTGGTTTCAACGAATTCCCTCACATATTCCTCCTTGAGAAGCATTCCGTTTGTCAGAACGAATATGCGCGTCGGTATTTTGCATACCTGCCTGTAAATCCTGAAAAAGTTCCTGTTGAGAAAGGGCTCGCCCCAGCCAAACAGCGACACGTCTGTAGTCAGAGGTATAAAAGGCATTACCTTGCTGACAATCTTTTCGGAAAGATCGCTGAATTTAAATTTTCTCCATGACTGGGCGCACATTTCACATCTCAGGTTGCACCGGTTGGTCACTTCCAGGCAGATCCGGACAGGTTTCGACCGCAGTTTCAGACTTTTTTCCGCACTTTCCCGCTGATTGAGCTCCGGGTTGTTTTCATTTTCGGTCATGCGCCACTCCTTTTTTCATTTTGCCGCGTTCAGGAGACCACGCCTTTTAGGCTAGGTATCTACTTAGACGTATTTACACCTGCAATATATACTACACCTTATCAAATCAATGGGGATTTGTCAAGGGAATGGATGTGCAGGGACAAGGCAAGGGGACACAAAACTTAATTCAAAATTATCACCATGAATATTTTATCTGGGAATTAAGTATTGTGTCCCCTTAAAATATTTTTCTGAAATACACGCCTTTTTTGAGAATCTTAAAGCCTGCCCTGCCGTATAAACTCAGGGCCGCCTTGTTTGAAAGTTCTGTTCTTACCTCTATCCGCTTTAAACATTTTCCCGCAGCCCATTTGCTGCAGGCATTGATGAGCACCCTGCCTATGCCTTTTCCCTGGAATTTTCTTTTAACCGCTATAAGCCGTATGTTGCAGGACGCAGGATCTTTTTTGGTAATTTTACATGCGACAAACCCGGCGGCATTGTTTTTTACCTTTGCAACCAGGATTACGTCTGCCAGGCCCCTGAAAAGATTTTCAATCCATATCCTGTGATATCTGTCCGCCTGTTCTCCGGTAAAAAACGGATCACTGTGGAACCTGTCGTGGCTGAATTCGTTACCGGCAATATTCTTTAAAGCAGGCATGTCCCTGTTTTCCGCAGGAGAAATTTTAATGTCTCCTGCAGCCTCATAAGTTTTTTTCTTTTTCCTCAGGTCCAGAGCCAGGTCCGCGACAGTCTTTATGGGAACAAATCCCTGTTTTTTCAAAACTGCTCTTACCGCATATTTGTCGCAGGGAACAAATCCGACGAGATATTTTATTCTTTTTTTGCGCGCGGATTTTTCCAGGCATAAAACATCGTTTTTTCCCTTAACAGACGCACAGTCGAATTTTCCGATGCGGCTCCTGAAAAAATCCGTGTCCCACCGCAAAAAAGCGACGTCGTTTTTTCCCGTATTATTTCTCCGCATTTTTCTTTGCGTCATATTTCACGTAATAAACAATCGGCCGGTTGCCTATCCGGAACGGATTTAACAGCCGCGCCATTATAAGTATGCCGTTTTTGCACAGCCGCAGGAAGAAAAACAGTTCTTCCCTGTTTCCGATCCTGTACAGCAGCCTCCACGGCATGAAAATATAGGTGAAAAGCCGGTATATAAAGAAGAAAATGTAAAATCTGCGGTGTATTTTCCGGAGCTGTTCTTTTTTGAAATACATATTGCCTGCGCCTCCGCCGTTGAGTATGTAATTAATCTCGTCGAATTTTTTGCTGTTGGCGACAGGATCCTCGTAATAATCGTCGAAATTCAGCAGCTTCTCCTTTTTGAATATCTCGTAAACTTCGGAGCATGGCTCCGGGCGCAGCAGCGTGAAAGCAGCGAAATCAACTCCGGCTTTCCTTGAGAAATTAAACGTATCGCGCATGGAGCCGATTTTTTCATACGGAAACCCGATGATATTATATGTGATGGTCCACATGCCGGCCCTGTTGGCTTCGCGGATTACTTCCCTCGCCTGTTCAAGGCTGTGCGTCTTTCCTATGAATCTGCGGGTCTCTTCATTACCGGACTCAATCCCGAAGGTAATCATGTCGAAGCCCGCTTTCTTCATTTTCTTCAGCAGTTCTTTATCAAGCGTCCAGTGCGAGATGCCGTTCGGAGTATGCCATTTGATGTCGATTTTCCTCCTGATAATCTCGTCGAGTATCGCATTCCAGCGCTGCTTGTTGACACCCGCAGTATCGTCGTTCAGCGCCAGGGTCTTTATCCCGTATTTATTAACCAGCAGTTCAATCTCATCAACGACATTTTCAGGACTCCGTCCCCGCCAGGTTCTTCCCCAGACAGCTCTTACCGTACAAAAGATGCACTTTCCGGGGCATCCCCTGCTGGTGATAATTGTCGTGGCAGGATAACGCATCAGATACGGATGTTCCCGCTCGTAAACGTAATATTTTGAAAAATCAAAAGTGTCCCTCTCAGGAAAAGGAATTTCGTCCAGATTTTCTATTAATTCACGCGGTTCGGTCCTGATAATTCTGTCGCCTTTGCGATAGGCGATTCCCCTGACACCCTGCAGATCTCCTCCGGCAGGCAGAACCTGGCATAACTCCAGAAACGTTCTCTCGCCTTCCCCTATAACCGTAACATCGATGTTCGGATTTTTCAAAATGCTGTTGTAAAGAAGGGAGGCGTGATTTCCGCCCAGCACAATTTTTATCCGGCTGTCGACCTTTTTAATCGTGGTTGCAATTTCAAGAACATCGCCGTAATGCAGCGAATACATGCTGGTAATGCCGACGATTCCGGGTTTTTCCGCCTTTATGATTTCCCTTATTTTGTCATCGGAAACACCGAACCTTATCCTGTCGCCTATTACCAGGGAGTCCCAGTAGCTGAACACGCCCAGCTCTATTATCCTGCAGTTTATCCCTCCGTATTTTTTCAGATAAGACGCAAGATACATCAGCGACAGGGGTGCCGTCGGTTTCGTGAAAGCGTTATATTTTACCGTCTGGCTGTAATACGGGTTAATCAACAATACCGGCTGATTATCCATGGTTGCTCTCCTTGAAAATTAGCGGCATCATTTTTCTCTTACACATAGCAGGTTAATCGCATTGTTCTTTTCGGGAGTGCAGACCTCCAGCAGCTCGCCGACAGAAACCGGTGCGGCAGTATTCTCAACGCGATACATTGTGAAACCGTGACCGGCAAGTATATCAAAGAATGTTTTTGAATCCATTCCGAAATTTTTAAGCCCGCAGGGCCAGTATTTGGTCAGAATTTTCAGCCGCCTGTTCAGCTTTAAAAGATTGTCCATTCCCTGAAGAGCGCCGCCTTCCGCTCCCTGAACATCGATTTTTATGAAATCAGTTTTTCCCCTGTAATCCCTGAAATAATCATCCAGCCGGGTCATCTTCACCGTGATGCTGGGTCGCTGGTCATGCGAGTCGTAGATTCTGTGGTCGTCGTTATTGTCTCCGCACAGGTACAATTTTGTCTCGCCTGTCCTGTTGGAAACCGCTGCCTGGATAAGTGTCACGTTTTTATATCCGTTTATCTCCACGTTTTTCTTTAAAAGGGCAAAATTGACAGGCTCCGGTTCAAAAGCAAATACTTTCCCGGCTTCACCAGCCAGCCTGGCGCAAATCAGCGTGTAATATCCGATATTTGCCCCGAGATCCAGGATTACGTCCCCTTTCCTGACTGTTTTTTTAACTATCTCTGTTTCAAACGGCTCAATGATTCCGGTAATCGACAGGTGCGAATAATCCTTGGAGTCGATATACATCTTGTGCCCCTGCACGTCTGCGAAAGTGGTTTTTAAAAACCGTCCCAGGAACCTGACCAGCCAGATTGATATGGCTTTGACCGGATAAAAACGGACCAGTCCGGACAGGTAGAACAGACGGACTCCTATCCGGAACACAAAACCTGGAATAATGCGCCTTTTAAACAATTGACTGCCCTCCTGTCAAACCGGGCTTGTGCTGCGGCTTTCGCGAGCGGAGCGTCAGCATCAGACCTGCACACAGCAGGCAACTGCACAAAATAACGATTTCCACGACCTGCATCAGGCTCCGGTGGAAAAAACTGACCAGCAGCACCTGCAGGACCGCTGTCCCGAAAAGCGGAACTATGAAACCAAACGTGCCCTGCGACAGGTGAAAATGGATCAGGATGACTGCCATTGAAAAAAAAGTCACGGTGATAGCCAGCCAGCCCAGTAAACCTGCTCCCGGCACATAAGCTGAACCGACAAATAACCTGATCAGGGGTTCAGGAGCCAGGAAAAACACAAATGTCAGCACTGCATTAAATAATCCGCTTGCCAGCAACGCCATGTACAGAATCGGTTTGCTGTCCTCTCCCCTCTCCGACCGTGCCACGACTTTTGGAAAAATCAGCACGGGAATAGTTGCAAAAACAAGGTACAAGGAAATCTTGCTGAGCATCTGCGCACCGGCGTAAAACCCGGCATCAACCGCAGTAAAAAAATGTTTGACCATTATCAAATCAATACTGATTATAAAGTTAAATCCTGCCATAGACAGGAATACCGGGCCGGCGTATTTTAATATTTCAGCCACCGGTAAATCAGCAGATGTTCCATCAGCGGATTCGCCGGCTGTTGAATCTGGCCCTGATTTTTTTATCACCGGTTTCAGCGCCAGATAACCGATTATGCCGGCTGACAGTCCGGCCAGAGCGTGTGAAAACAAAGCGCCTGCTACTCCCCAGCCAATGCCGACCAGAATCACACCGAATATCAGACGGACAACTGCTTCAAATGAAATGTTAAAACCAAACGGCCAGAACATCTGCAATCCCTGCAATATTCCCCTGTTGAACTGGGCCAGTAAACCAAAAAATAAACTGAGCCCGATGAGCAGAATCGGAACTTTGCTTATGTGAAGATAGGATGCCCAGAGCGGACTGCTCACCGCCAGGCCGGCCAGAAGAACAGCACCAAGTCCGGTTGTCCGCAGCAATCCGCTGCGGAATAATCCCGGCATACGGCTGAAGGCACCCCGCGAGAACACAGCTGCCGTGTAACGGGCAACGACCAGCTGTATGGTGCTCAGGAAAACCGCCAGCACAACCATAAGGGAGAAAGCCGACATCATTACGCCGAAATCAGCAGGCCCCAGCCGGGCGACCATCACCAGGTTGAACAGATAACTGAAAAGCGAAGTAATCAAACTGGCGACCATCAGCCCGGCGCCTTCACGCCACACTCCAGATAATTTTATCGCTTTAATTTTCATGGCATTATCCGGTTTTTCGTTCAGCAACTATGATTACATAGGTAAATAAATCCCTTAAACTGAACGAATAACGTATTATTCTGAAACCGTTGCGCGTAAAAACAGAAAATGCGTGCTTTCTGGATTTAACGCGTGTAATTTCATCAGGATGGAATTTAACATTCTTCCTGCCGAAAATATTCTTAAAAATAAACCTGAGAATTTTAAAGAAGATAACGCTGACCCTGTATTCCGGCGGCCAGAAAATGATGAGCCGTCCATCCGGCACCAGAACCCGGCGGAATTCCCCGAGTATTCTGTCGATTTCCTTTTCCGTGAAATGCTCCATAACCCCGAGGTTGTATATGCCGTCGATTTTTCCGTCGCCAAACGGAAGCTTTAAAATGGTCCCGTAAACTATTTTACAACTGTCGCGGTGCAGACTTTTATAAATACTGAGTGCACTTGTAGATATATCCAGGGCGGTCAATGAGACGTATTCCCTTATGTCTGAATCAACCTGACCGCCTCCGCAGCCTGCATGCAGTATATTGGCACCCCTGGCAAAATAGCGCTTCACAAAATAATTCAGGTTGCGCTTTATTATGTATTTTCGATAAAAAGCCGCAATCGCATCGTATAAAAGCCTGTTGGAACTTTCCCGGGAATGCCAGTAGTTATTCCAGTCCTGTGTATCCGGTAAAGTGTCGCCGCTGACCGTAAAATGCTCAACCGCCGTGTATCTTTCCCTGTTGATCAGTGAATTAAGGTATATTCCAACAAGAAATTTAAAACTTGTCCAGACATCCCTGGTTTTCATCTTGGAATGACCGTAAGTGCGCGGCGAGAGCTTGATGGGTATTTCGCCTATTTTAAATTTATTAACATTCAATATGTACAGGCTTTCGTAGAAGAACGAGTAGCCTTTTGAGCTGACAAGGTCAAACACACAGGAAGGAATCCTGTCCAGTTTATACAGGCGGAATGCGCCCGTTGCATCATACGGCATCCTTAAAAATATAGTCGTAAATAAATGCCCGAGATGGGTAAGCATTCTGCGAACCGGATTCCACCCTGCAAGACTGCTTCTGGCCATATAGCGCGAAGTGACGACAATATCGCAATCGGCGCTGTTTTTCAGCAGAAGAGGGATATATTCGGGCGGATGCGTAAAATCGCAATCCATGGTTATGAGAATCTTATAGCCTTTTTCGTAGGCGCATTTTATTCCTTCCTGATGCGCACTGCCGATTCCGAGTTTTCCTTCGCGGTGCAGCGCAGATAATCCGGGGTGTTTTTTCGCCATCTCGTCGATTATCTCCCCGGTCCCGTCAGGAGAATTATCATCCATGAACAGCACGTCGGCCTGCAAACCGAGCCTGTCAATCGCCCTGAAGAGCGGTTCGACGTTCTCCCTCTCGTTGTATGTTGGAATAAATATCAGAATATCCTGCTGTTTCATTTTATATCCGCGCCTTCCGCAATAAGCAGCAGTTTCACCATCGATTTAAAATCAACGGTCGGCTTCCACCCTGTCTTTTTCATTATTTTCCCGGGATTGCCGACCAGCGGCAGGGATTTGTGCGTAATGATGGTCCTGTCCTCCTCCACGTATTTTTTCCAGTCGAGCCCCAGCAGGGAAAATGTCGTCTCTGCGAATTCGCGCACGGAATGTTTTTCGCCGGTTGCGATTATAAAATCGTCCGGCTTGTCCAGAAGGACCATGCGGTGGATCGCATCAACATAATCCGGAGCATAACCCCAGTCGACCTGCGCCTTCAAGTCCCCGATTTTAAGCTTGTTCCTGAGATTGTTTTTGATCTCTATCGCGCCGCGGATTATTTTTTTTGATATAAAAGACCTGTCCCTGTATCTTGATTCATGATTGTAGAGTATGCCGGCGCAGGCAAATATTCCACAGGTTTCCCGGTAATACCTGCACGCCATAACACCGTCGGCCTTCGTAATCCCGTAAACGGTGACGGGTCTGAACGGCGTGGATTCATCCTGTATCTTCCGGTCGGGTCTGCCGAATACATGCGATGAGGCGGCGTAGAAAAGACGGCTTTTCGGTGAATAAAGTCTTATCGCTTCAAGCGCGTTTATGAGCGCAAAAACATTTACGCGGTAGCTTTCCGTAAGCAGTTCGTAGCTTTCAATCTGTTTTCCCTCGGACGACTGCTGGAATGCCGCAAGAAAATATATTTCGCCTGGTTTTATATTTTTTACGACGGAAAATACGTCCTGCCTGTCGGTAATATCAACGGCTGAATTCCACGATATGCCGCGTGCTTTTATCGTGCCTAAATCTATTCCGAGCAGGGAATACCCGCGGTCAGCCAGCAAATCGCTGAGCAGACGGCCGTCCTGTCCCTCGCTTCCTATTATCAGCGCGCGCTTCATTCAGACGATTTCCATCTCCGGCAGGGGGAACAGGAATCTGCCACCTCTGTCCAGATACGATTTCTCTTTTTTAAGAATAAATTCCCTGAAATGCCAGGGCAGAACCATAAAACAGTACGGGTTTTTTTCTTTTGCTTCCTTTTCGGGAATAATCGGGATCAGTGTCCCGGGCGTATAATGTCCGAATTTATCCCTGTTCACTTCCCCTATTGCAGGCAGCAGACCGCTCGTTATGCCGCAATACTGGAGAAGCACGTTGCCCTTCGTGGACGCTCCGTATCCGAGCACGAGGTTGTTCTCTTTTTTCATTTTATCCAGGAAAGCGCGCAGCGCATCCCTGTGGCTGAGAATCTTTTTCCGGAATGACTGGAACGGGATAAGGCTGTCGATGCCGTATTTTTTTTCTTTATTGAGAATTTCCGATACCTGTCCGCTGTTTTCCCTGTATTTTGAATCTTTCCGGCAGGCCGTCACCGAAAAACTCCCGCCGTTGATTTCGTTGAATTCGACGTCTATTATCTTGAATCCCGTGCGGTCAAGCATCCATTTTATCTGCGTCAGGGCATAGTATTCGAGGTGCTCATGACAAACTGTATCGTACGACAATTTTGCAATCATTGCCGGCATATAACTCTGTTCAAAAACCCAGATGCCGTCCGCGGATAATGCGTCGTAAACACTTCCGGCAAAGCTCATCGGGTCTTCAAGGTCGTAAAACATTGAAATGGAAGTTATTATTTTTGCCTTTTTATCCCCGTATTTTTTTCTGAATTCAGCCGAAGGGAAAAAATCGGCTATGTATGAAATATGTTCGGGATAAAACTTCCTGAATTTAAGCGCTGTAGGATCAATTCCGACAAGCGTTGCACCGTTTTCCGGATAGGCCTGCAACAGAGTACTGTCGTTGCTTCCAATATCCAGCACTAAATCCCCGGGGAAAAGAGGAACCACTTTGAGTATTTTTCCGACTTTCTCGTTAAGATGCGCGACCATTGAAGGATTAAGACCGGACCTGTAGCCGTAATTGCCGCCGTACAGCTGGTCAAGGTCGAACGAATGGCATAATTGAACAAGACCGCATGCCGAACCGTCCTTTCTGTCTTCGCATTTGACAAGTTCCAGCGGCGCTGTTTCCACTTTCTGCTCTTTTTTCTCAGGGAACACGCCTGTAAGCGCCTGGACTCCAAGGTCGAGTATTCCGACAAGATTTCTATTGCCGCAAATTCTGCATTTTTCTATTTTTTTAAGCATCCTTAAATTTCTCCTGATTTATTCACTGTCATTCGTGGTCCATGTCATAATCGACCATAATGCGGATCAGCTCTTCAAAACGCACCTTCGGACGCCAGCCGAGTTTAGTTCCGGCTTTAGTCGCATCTCCCATAAGAGCATTCACGTCGGTAGGCCGGAAATATAACGGGTCGATATCAATCAGCACTTTTCCTGTTTTGCGGTCAACCCCTTTTTCATCCACGCCCTTTCCTTCCCACGCAATGTTATAACCGGCGTATTTGAACGCCTTTTCGCAGAATTCACGCACCGTATGGGCTTCACCGGTAGCGAGTACATAGTCGTCCGGCGCTTCCTGCTGCAGCATCATCCACATTCCCTCAACGTAGTCCTTTACGTATCCCCAGTCGCGTTCAGCGTTAATGTTGCCCAGCGACAGCTTTTCCGCTTTGCCTTTTTTTATCCGCGCAAGCGTTATGGTTATTTTACGCGTCATGAACGATTTTCCCCGCCGCGGAGATTCATGGTTGAATAAAATGCCGTTGCAGGCATACAGGTTGTATGCCTCCCTGTAATTTATGGTCATCCGGTGAGCCAGCAGTTTCGACGCTGCATAGGGCGAGCACGGCAGAAAAGGAGTTTTTTCGTTCTGCGGCGACTCTGTGGTGTTTCCGTACAGTTCAGAGGTAGACGCCTGGTAAAATTTAGTTTTTATTCCGACTTCCTTGATCGCGTCCAGGAGGCGCAGAGTCCCGATGCCGTTGACTTCGGTGGTGTATTCCGGAAGTTCAAACGAAACATGCACGTGGGACTGCGCCCCTAAATTATAGATTTCGTCGGGCGCAACTTTTTCGACGATGCGGTTCAGGTTGCTGGAATCAATCAAATCGCCGTAGTGCAGGGCAAAGCGGGTGTTCTTGAACTGCGGGTTAAGATAAATACTGTCGATCCTCTCTCTGTTAAATACCGACGACGGTCTTACAATGCCGTGAACTTCGTATCCCTTGTCCAGCAGCAATTCCACAAGATATGATCCATCCTGCCCGGTAACACCGGTAATCAGCGCTTTTTTCATCGTGTTCCTCCGTTATTGTATTACTTTTCTCCTTTATCCTTTTCCAGCAAAGCTATTTTCTGCGTCAGTTCTTTTAAACGGTTCGACAGCTCGGAAATCTTGACCGAGAAATGCAGGCAGATAAAAACCAGGAATATCACCCCGAAGAAAAACAGGGTGGCGCTTTCGTTTGTTGCGCCGATTATATTGCTGATCCGGCGCAAAATTCCCGGAATGACGGTCAAAAGAAAAATAACGGTCCCTGTCAGCATCCAGAGCCAGGAATATTCTTCGTTCAGTTTACGCCTGCGGACCAGTTCAAAAATCAAAACCATGAGTCCGATACTCATAATAATTGCCACGACAACATTTCTGCTGTTCATCGGTCACCTCCACTTTGGTGTTTTGCGCATTATGGTTACCATAATAGAAAGAAACATTTTGAATATGTAATAAACCGGTTTTAAGCCCTGGTGGATTGATTTGCCGCTGTCGGCATGCATCTTTACCGGCACTTCCATGATTTTAAAACCCGCCCTGTGGGTCAGAATAAGGAGGTCGGCATCCGGGAAATGCCGGGGATACAGTTCGCTGGCATAGAGCAGGGCAGCATCTTTATTGACCGCACGAAAACCAGACGTCGGGTCTGTGATGCGGCGGCCTGTTGCCAGGCTGGCAATTGCAGAGAATATCAGCATGCCGATACGGCGCAGCACCGGCACCCTGTACCCCTGCTGTACGCCCAGGAACCTGGACCCGATGGCAACGTCGGCGCCTTCGGCAAGAGCACCCAGCAGAGCAGGAATGTACAGCGGATCATGCTGTCCGTCGCCGTCCATCTGGATTACACGGTCGTAATTATTGCGTACTGCATACACGAAGCCGGTCTGCCTGGCAGCTCCGTCGCCAAGCGGAAACAGGTGCGTCACCACTCCGGCGCCGGTATCGGCAACCCGACTGGCTGTGTCGTCGGACGAACCGTCGTTGATGACAAGTATGTCCGACTCAGGCAGGACTTTTTTTATGTTCATGATAACCCGGGTAATGTTCCTGCTCTCGTTGTAAGCCGGTATAAGCACCAGAGTTTTCATTGCGCCTCTCCGAGAACCGTGCCCGTGACGCGGCGGCATATTTCCTCTATGGTGTAATGTCTCTTCACTTTTTCATAACCTGCATCTGCCAGACGCTTCCGCAATGCAGCATCGCCGGCAAGCCTGATGATTTTTTCCGCCAGGTCATCCGGATCGCCGGGCCG
>Ga0172363_10000846_pt1 | contig 24001 bp, 23 predicted proteins | sample LakKivs2_kivu2a2_FD_114541 | JGI IMG/M metagenome (GOLD analysis project Ga0172363, IMG submission 114541) | Sediment microbial communities from Lake Kivu, Rwanda - Sediment s2_kivu2a2 | ecosystem: Environmental > Aquatic > Freshwater > Lake > Sediment | place: Rwanda: Western Province, Lake... | reverse complement strand
TGCCGTGAAGGAAGGGATAATGGTTTCTCCCAGCGTCCAGCTAATGGAAATAGTAGGCGTTACTATATTGTCAACATTATATCCGCCGGCACTTGCAATTACCTGTTGTGGTTTAAGATCCTGACCGATTGCCGACAGTGTAAAGAGTGCGGCTGTTAAGAGGAGTATGGACCGCTTCATTTTTGGCTTTTTTAATTCAACTGTTCGAATATATCTGTAAAAATATACTAATTTTTTACAAAAAGCAATAATATTATCTTCATTTTCATCAGTGACAGGAAAAAAATGATGAACTGACCTTTTACTGTGGTGAACAAACCGTTTTAAACAAAATCACCGGCAACACCCCGCCATTATCACTTCTTCTGTTATTTTTGTGGGTTATTCATCATGCACGAAGGCAGAAAAATATGGCACTGGCTGATCCTGGCAGTTTTGTCGGTAATATGGGGGACAAGCTATATCCTAATGAAAAAAGGACTTGAATCCTTCTCAACTCTGCAGATTGGATCACTGAGAATGCTGATAGCCTCTGTCTGTCTTGCCCCTGTTGCATTCCGCCACCTGTCAAAGCTTAACAGGGATAATATACTTTCCGTCACGATAATCGGTTTCTTCGGAAGCGGTATACCTGCTTTCCTTTTCCCCCTGGCCCAGACAAGGATCAGCAGCTCCCTCGCCGGAATGCTCAACTCGCTCAGCCCGGTATTCACACTAATTATAGGGATCATGTTTTACGGAAGAAAGGCAATAAAGTCGCAGATTGCCGGAGTGTTCCTCGGATTGATAGGGGCACTGGGACTACTGTACAGCGGCCCGTTCACACTGAATTATTTCGGACTTTTTGTCGTACTGGCAACACTATTGTATGGGATCAGCTCTAATGAAGTCAGCAGAGTACAAGGTATAAACGGATTACAGATCACCTCCCTTGCATTTCTCGTACTTGCACCCTTTGCAGCCGTATTATTCATTTCTACTGACTACCAGGCTGCTTTTCAGACTGAACACTGCCTGCGCAATTTCGGCTTCATTGTTATCCTCTCAGTGTTCGGCAGCGCTGTTTCACTCGCCCTGTTCTACCTTCTTATCAGGGAAACTTCACCGGTTTTTGCGTCAATGGTCACCTATTTTATTCCCATTATTGCTACAATCTGGGGATTTACAGACAATGAACATTTTACATATTCCATGATGGTCTCTGTCATTGTGATTTTTGCAGGTGTCTATCTGATAAACCGAAGAGCCATTCTCGGAAACCTGAGAAAAGTCCTCAGATGAACAGGTATTTCCTGACCGGGCTTTCTGTAACGGCAGGGATAATGTCAGGCCTTGCCTGGAGCGGCTGGTGCTCAGGACTTATCCTTCTGATCTCCTTTGTCCCTTTCCTGCTGATCGAAAATTACCTGTATAAGAACAGGATAAAATTCAGCCCGAATGCTTATTTTGTTTACCTGGTCCCGGGATTTGTGATTTTCAACATCATTTCACTGGGCTGGATAAGGGCAGCAAGTATTCCGGCCGCAATTGCAGTGATAACCGGCCTTGCATTCCTTATGAGCTTTGTTTTGTGGCTTGCCCATCTGATAAGGCTACGATCGGGAATTATAACCGGATCCCTGGCATTTGTTTCTCTATGGCTCGCCTTTGAATACCTGACACTTAATACTGTATATCTGTCGCCATGGGTTAACCTCGGGAACGGACTGGCAAAAGATATTCTTTTTATCCAATGGTACGAGGTCACAGGAACAGGCGGCGGCACACTGTGGATATTATGTTCAAATCTTTTTCTGGCAATTACCGTTATCAATTATTTCAATCCGCGAAGAAGGAAAAATCCATTTGCATCGATCTCCGTCTTTATCATCCTGGTTCCGGCCATCATCTCTGTCGCAAGGTATATGACTATAGTTCAATCAGATACAAACAGGAACGAAATAGTTATTGTCCAGCCAAACTATGATCCTTTTACTGAAAAATTCACTGTTCCATTCGAAATACAACTAGATAAGGCCCTCTCCATGGCTGCAGGATCAGTAAGTAATGAGACTTCCTGGGTGCTGACTCCGGAAACTACAGTGGATGATCCGGTAAATGAAATTGATACTGAAAACGACAGATACATCAACGCGGTGACCCGGTTTGCCGGCCGGCATCCGGGAATAAACATAATTGCCGGAATGGTGACGTTCAGGGCATCTGGCACATATGATTCTCTCAGGTCCCCGGCAGTCAGTCCCGGAATGTTAGCTGAAACCCATGATTATTACAACTCAGCACTGCACATCGGAGGCAGCGGTGTGAACGGAATTTATCACAAATCCAGGCTTGTTCCGGGAATTGAAATGCAGTTTTCAGCCGGATTTAACAAAATCATTAAAAGGATCCTTCCCTATCTCGGCGGGACAAAATGGGGTTATGGAACTCAGGAAGAAAGGTCGTGTTTCAGGCATACCGGAACAGGTCAGGTGGCTGCTCCGATAATCTGTTATGAATCAGTCTTCGGGAATTATGTGGCTGAATATGTCCGTAAGGGCGTGGAAGTTCTGTTTATTATTACAAACGACGGATGGTGGAAAAATACTATTGGTTACAAACAGCATCTTTCTTATGCCTCAGTAAGGGCTATTGAAACGAGAAGGCCTGTTGCAAGGGCCGCGAACACAGGAGTTTCATGCCTGATAGATATACGCGGCCTCAGAACAACTGAAACAGGCTGGTGGACAGAGACCGTTATAAAAGGCAGCATCTGTTCAGAAACAAAGTTGACACCTTATGTCCGCCACGGCGATCTTCTGATGAAAATATCTTTAATACTAAGCCTCCTGCTAATCTTTTTTGCCCTTGTTATACTACCTTTAAAAAAGAAATTTCTGTGATCGTTTATGCAACCCTTGAAGTTTCATTCTGTCCTTACTAACAGGTAACCGGTTAAAGTGGAATATTTGGAGAATAACATTACCATTCCATTGATTGAGGAATGCAGAAAGGGCAGCAGCAAAGCCCAGTTCAGGATTTATAACCAGTATTCAAAAGCTATGTACAACCTGGCTTACAGGATGATGAACAACAGGGAAGATGCGGAAGATATCCTTCAGGAAGGATTCCTTGAATGCTTCAGGAATATAGGTTCATTCCGGTTTGAATCGACATTCGGAGCATGGTTGAAAAGTATTATCATCAATAAATGCATAAACCAGTTGCGGCGGAAGAAAATCGACCTTTCATATTATGAGAACCTGCCCGCAAACGTCCCGGAAGAAGAACCTGAGGCAATAATTTACGACACGACAAGGATCTTCAGGGGAATAGAAAAACTGCCGGATGGATACAGGATAATCCTTACCCTCTATCTGCTTGAGGGTTACGATCATACAGAGATTTCACAGATTCTTGGCATCTCTGAATCGACTTCAAAATCACAATATTCACGTGCCAGGGATAAATTAAGAAATATCCTTTCAAACAATTAAAGCGATGGACAATTTAGAGGAATATATCAGAAAAAACAGGGAAGAACTTGACCAGTATACACCATCACAGGATATCTGGCAGGGTATCCGGAGAAATATGGCAAAAGGAAGATCATTTTATATAAAGTGGATCTCTGCCGCTGCAATGATTACAGTGATCTTCGCGACTGCCGCCCTGTTCTATGTGGGAGAAAGAAGGAAATATGCAGCTGAAGTCATCGACACGATCCCGGGAGCTGACATGGAAATGCTTTCTGAAACAGAAATATATTACAACACACAGGTAACCGACCTTTACCGTCAGGCATCTCCCGTGCTTACCCGTTATCCCGAGATTGAAAAGGAACTTGCTGTCGACATGGCTCATATTGACAGTATCTGCACCGATATAAAGAAAGACCTGAAAGACAATATTTCAAACGAGGAGGTTATTGAAGCACTGATAAACAACTACAGGCTCAAAATAAGCATACTTGAAGATATGCTCGAACTGATAAATGAAAAAGAAACTGATACTGCAAAAAAAGAAGATCATGAATTATAAATCGGTTATACCAGTCTTATTCCTGTTTTTTTTCACGGAAATCATATCCGGACAGTCATTTACTGAAAAAAGAACTGTAAGGAAAACTTTTCCGGTCAACAGGGATATGACATTTGAACTGAACAATAAATACGGAACGGTTCATATCACGTCCTGGAATTACGATTCTGTTGCCGTCAGGGCTGAAGTGGAAGCTTCAACATCCAACCTGGAAAGACTACGGAAAATGTTCCAGGGTATTGATGTTGATATTACTGAAACAAGCTTTCTGGTAAGGGCAGAAACCAGGTTCACGCAAAATATCAGCATATTGTTTGAAACATTTAAAGGACTGACAAACAAACTGATACCATATGAATCAAGAATCCAGGTAAATTACTTTATAAATGCCCCTGAATATCTCGATATGAAAATCACGAACAAATACGGTGATGTTTATCTGGAAAACAACAAGGGAAGATTCTCCCTGAACCTGTCAAACGGATCATTCAAAGCCAATTCGCTTGACGATGCCAGCGGAATAACACTTACATTTTGTGATGCCACAGTTAAAAATATTAAAAGCGGAGACTTGAATGCTTCATTCTGTGAGGTTATGATAAACGAAGCGCAGGATCTGTCGGTTACTTCCATATCATCAAGATTCGATATCAGGAAAGCAGGCAAAATAGATCTGGAATCAAGGAGGGACAAATTCTTCATCGGTAATGTTCAGACAATAACCGGCAATTCATATTTTACCAGCTTCAGAATCGATGTTCTTGAAAGAGAGATGAATCTCGATGCAAATTACGGGAGCATTAATGCAGATCTTGTTGAAAAAAGCGCTGAACTGATAACTATTAATTCTTCATATACAGATATTGAGCTTGATTTTGATCCGTCATTATCATATAATCTGGATATCAAACATTTAAATACATTTCTGGTACTCCCTGAGAAAAATTCCAGCCTTGAGGAGAAGACTCTTAACGAGGAAAAAAAGGAATACATGACATTTGGTACGGTAGGTAAAAATCCCGGGAATGTCAAGGTCAAAATAGATGCCACAAGAGGGAATATTTATTTAAAATAACCTGAACCGGTGCAACTCTCATGATTTTCTTCTGTCCTTATTCAAAATGACCGGATCAACATTATCAATCATGAAAAAGAAGCTCATTTATTTACCAGGAACAATCTGCATTTTACTTGCATTTACCTCATGTCTGAAGAGCCTTCTCTGCATCAGGGGGGACGGAGATATGATGACCGAAACACGAAGGGTGACCGCATTCCACGAAATAAAAAATACAACATCCTTTGATGTTATTTACAGAAAAGCCGACACTCTGGGGATTTCAATCAGTGCCGAACAGAACATCCTTGACTATATCGAAACCAACGTATATGACAATTGCCTTGAAATCAGGACAAGTCCGGCTTCGGTCTGTCTTGACTATACTCAAAGACCTGTACTGACAATTACATCTCCGTCGCTGGACAAAATTATAAGTACAGGTTCCGGAGCCATGCTTGCTGATAAGATGACCGCTGAAACGGCGTATGCGAAGAACACCGGATCGGGAGACATTTCAATCGAAAAAACTTCAGGAGATAATGCAGAATTAATAGTTACAGGATCCGGTAATATTGAAATCAAAGAAGCAGTCTGTGCCAACTCTGACTTCCTTATAAGCGGATCAGGAGATATTGATGTGAGCGGCGAATGCGACGATTCACACCTTAAAATCACAGGCAGTGGAAATATTTATGCTTCTGATTTCATAACAAACTCAGCTTCAGTTATAATAACAGGTTCAGGCAGCGCTTTTACGTCAATAGTGGAGTACCTTAACGGACTGATTTCAGGAAGCGGTAATATATATGTCAGGGGTAATCCGGAAATTGATCAAACCCTGACAGGTTCAGGCAGAATAATAAAAAACAAATAATCATCAATGAAAAAAATATTTCTTTTAACCGCATTTGCAGCTCTTTTATTTCAGAATCCGGCGTTTACGCAGGATGTAAGAAAACAGGCCGGTGTAAGGACCGGGATCAGGGGAGGATTATTTTTTCAGCTGACTTCGGGAGCAGGCAATGCAGAGATCGGATATAACGCCATGCTTGGATTCAGCAACAACGGAGTCCAGCTTACAGGCCTGCGGATAGTCTATGAAACAGCTCTCTCAGAGATATCACCCGATCTGTATTTCTCGTGGGGCTATGGAGGCCATGCCGGTTTTATCGTCACCGACCATATCGCATATTTCGGGGAGAGGTACAATTTCTCAAACGACAGGTTCTGCCCTGTATTCGGAGCCGACGGATGGGCCGCTGCTGAATACAGGTTCCATGATATACCACTGATAATCAGTGTGAATTTAAAACCTTACGTTGAACTGACAATTCCTGCCTTTGTTAAACTAATGCCCGGCGACATAGGAATATCGGTCTCGTATGTATTCTAATAATATTAAATCATCTCATATGAAAAACAGACTTTTTATTACGGCATTAATGGTACTTACCTCCGTCGTCACATTTGCTCAGGATCCGGAATTCCAGTATTACAAGAACAAGGAAATAAAAACATTACTGGGAAGAAACCGTGCAGGAGGCGGTTATGGTTCATTTACAACAGGATATTCTGTAATCGACAATAAACATGCTGTTCTCTTCGGCGGCCGGTTTTCCTGGATCGCGAGTCATTCAGTCGGAGTAGGCATCGGGGCTACAGGCTTTATTAATGAATATCATTATGAACCATCACTTGATATGGACGTATTCCTTACCGGCGGATACGGAGGCCTTTATGTGGAACCGATATTGCTTCCGCGGTCACCTGTTCACCTCTCATTTCCTGTTTTGTTAGGTGCAGGGGGAATTTCCTTCATATCAAGGGATAATGGATTCAATGACAATTTCATTGAAGATTCAAAGGCTTTTCTTCTAATAGAACCATCTGCAGAGCTTGAGCTTAACCTTACCAGGTTTTTCCGGCTTGCATTCGGCGCATCATACAGGTTCCCGACGCAATTTGATGTAGGCCTGCCGGGGACCTACACGATCGACGTTGAGTCGCTGAAATCCATGAGCTATACGGTTACTTTCAAGTTCGGGAAGTTCTGAAATTGTTTCCCGCTGATCTCGCTGATTATCGCAGGTATATTATTTGATCTGCGTTAATCTGCGTAATCTGCGGGAGATTTTATTTATCCTTATTAAATAATTTCACCCCCTCATCAAGCCACTTTTTGTACTCCTCGACGTTCAGGTTTGTTGGCATAGGCTTGTTAAGGGGATTGCCATTATGGTCTGTTATCACATACAGGGGGAGTGCATTTGTTTTGAATTTTGAGATCTCAAGATCTTCATTCTGCTTTCCGATAGTCTTCTTCTGTTTACCATCAACAGATGACACATACCACTCACTTTCAGGCAATTGTGTTCTGTCGTCAACATAGAGGGCAATAATTACGAAATTCTCCCTTAATCTCTTCAGTACCTCCGGATCTGACCATACCCTCGCCTCCATGATCTTGCAGTTCGCACAGGCATGCCCCTTGAAATCGATCAGCACAGGCTTCCCTTTCTCCCTGGCACATGCCAGACCCTGTTCATAGTCAAAATAACCGGTCAGTCCCGGCGGCATATCAAAAATATCATCATGCTTCGGCTCGCTGCACAAAGAGCTGGTTGATAAGCCGCCGAACGCAAAGCCCGGAGAAGGTTCTGTTTCAATGACAGTCTGCCGGTTGCTGAACCACGATGTACCCTGCGATGGAAGCAGTGATGAGAGCCCTTTAAGCGGAGCACCGAAAAGACCTGTGACGAGATATACAACAAATGTGAACACTGTTATAATCAGGAACAGGCGAAATGTGCCTATTGACGGCAGATCGCTGTCATGCGGGAATTTTATCTTACCCATCAGGTAGAGACCCAGAAGTGTAAAGAGGACAATCCATACTGCAAGATAAATATCCCTGGATATCAGTTTAAATGAATAGACACTGTCTATTGTCATGAGGAATTTCATGCTGAATGCCAGCATAATAAATCCAAGAACGACTTTTATTGAATTGAGCCAGCCGCCTGACCTTGGCATCTTACTTAATACCGAAGGGAAGAGTGCAAAGAGAGTGAATGGAAGAGCGAAAGCAAGCCCGAAACCAAACATTCCAATCGTTGGCCGCAGTACATCACCGCTGGCCGCTTCCACCAGAAGGGCGCCGACTATTGGTCCCGTGCACGAAAAAGAGACTATTACAGTTGTCAGACCCATGAAGAATGATGAAAGAATACCACCTTTATCGACTCTCGAATCTGCTTTGGATACCCACTTGTTGGGAAGCACTATTTCAAAAGCCCCGAAGAATGAGATGGCAAAAGTCACAAACAGTGCAAAAAAGATGATATTCGGGATCCAGTGGGTGCTCAGTGTATTTGCGAAACCGGCACCTGCACTTGTAAGCGATACAATTATCCCCAGGGAAGAATATATAAGTATTATTGAAATGCCGAAGATCAATGCCTTAAGGACAGATTTCCTTCTGTTTTCCGATCCCCGCGAGAAGAAAGCAACCGTCATTGGTATCATGGGGAAAACACATGGTGTAAGGATTCCGGCGAAACCTGCAAGCACAGCCAGCAGGAAGAAAGCAATCAGCCCTTTATTTCCTGTTCCGGTTAAAGTTTGTTCCTGATCAGTAGTATTCTCCGGCGGTGTGTTCCCCGCTTCCCTGCCGGATGAAATAACAATCTCAAATTCAACATCTTTCGGTGGTGAACATGTTACATTGTTGCATGCCATGAAATTGACTTCTCCGCTGATGGTAAATTTCGGAGCTGACGATGTTATTTTCTGCCTGAATTCCGCTCTGTCGCTGAAGGAACCTATCTTAAATCCGAAAGCTTCGTCAAACGCCTCTTCAGGTTTTGTGACCTCGTATGTTTTATCCGGGAAAGATACTCCCGCGATACTGTCGAACCTGAAGGATGTAGGTATAGGGCCGCCTTCTTTGATATTCATGGCATAGATATGCGATCCTTTTTCAATTGTCGCCGTGAAAATCAGCTCATACAGGTTTTCTCCTTTGGGTTCATAACCGAATTCCCAAGTTACAGGATCATAAATCTGAGCATTTATAGTAACTGCCATCATTATTGGCAGTATCAATATCATACATCTCTTTAACATAGTGTCCAAAATAGCGGTTTCAAAAATAATAAAACAGAAAACAATATAAGAAAGTTGCAGGTTAATTGTCTTTGGGCTTAATTCTTATCTGTGAAAACCGGCAGTATTGTTTAGCACCTAAACAATTTACGATTTCTTCACCAGATAGTCCGATGGTCTTTGTTTAGGCAAGACAGACTCAGGCTTGCACTATTCTTCCCATACCTGAAACCGGTCAGATTCTTTTTATTTATATGGAAGTCAAGTATGTAACTTAACAATTGCCAGACCTGAAAGAAAAGTTAGAGTCTGTTGGATGATATAATTTTAACAGTGGAAAATTCTTTGTGTTCCGAAGAAAGGTATTTCAGTTCAGGTCGATTTCATTATCGAACCTGTCGTAGAAGTGGTATTCGAGCATGTGGTATGATGTAACTGCCTGTACTTTAAGGATTATCCTGTACTTCAGGTTCCACTTCCGGTAAAGCGGGAAAAGACCTTTTTTAAGATATGCTGCAACAAAAGGATGTAAATTGAGGATAAGTTTTCTTGTTTTTATCTTATCTACAATGAAAGCCAGGCTTCTTTCCAGCACATCGGTAAAAAGGATGGTCGGCCTTGTTTCGCCTGTACCCTGGCATGAAGGGCACTTTTCGTCGGTTACTATATTCATTTCAGGACGGACTCTCTGGCGGGTTATCTGCATCAGCCCGAATTTTGAAAGAGGAAGGATGTTATGTTTTGTCCTGTCGTTTGCCATAAGCTCTTTCATCCTGTCGTAGAGTTCCTGTTTGCTGTCATTCGACTGCATGTCAATAAAATCGATGACGATAATGCCTCCCATATCTCTGAGTCTGAGCTGACGTGCTATCTCTGTTGCCGCCTCCATGTTGACTTCCAACGCGTTTGATTCCTGATCGTTGCCGGTCCTTGCCCTGTTCCCGCTGTTGACATCTATTACATGAAGGGCTTCGGTATGTTCAATTATCAGGTATGCTCCATGCTTGAAGGAGACTGTTTTTCCAAACAGGGCTTTGATCTGCTTGTTTATCCCGAAGTGATCGAAGATCGGGATCGATCCCTTGTATACTTTGACAATTTTTGCCTGTTCGGGAGCTATTTCCCTGATATATTTCTTTATATCATCTGCCAGGGAGGCATCGTTGACATGAATGCTGTTGAATGTAACATTCAGCATATCCCGGAGGATTGCTGTTGTCCTGTTCAATTCACCTATGAAGAGACGCGGAGTTTTTATTTCCTTTTTAACCGAGCCCAGTGCAGATTCCCATTTCCGGACCAATTCTCTCAGCTCGGCATCGAGCACTGCAACTTTTTTCCCTTCTGCAGCCGTTCTGACGATAATACCGTAATTCCTCGGTTTGATACTCTGGAGCAGGGTTTTCAGACGGTTTTTTTCTTCTGTATTTTCAATTTTTGTCGATACAGAGACCTTGTCTGAATATGGTATCAGTACCAGGTTTCTGCCTGCCAGTGAAATCTCTGAGGCGAGTCTTGGTCCCTTGGTTGATATCGGTTCCTTGGTTATCTGGACAATAACCGACTGCCCCTGTGTCAGAACATCGGTTATTTTGCCGTCCTTGTCAATATCGGGTTCAGGCTTGAATTTATGGACAGGATTTATTCTTCCCTGTTTCTGTACTGCAGAAAGATAATGTTTCTGCTGGGTTCTGAACTGAGCGCCCAGGTCAAGATAATGAAGAAATGCATCACGCTCGTAGCCTACATTAACAAACGCGGCATTCAGTCCGGGCATGATTTTTTTTACTTTTCCCAGGTAAATATCCCCGACCGAAAACCTGATATTGCGCTTTTCCTTGTTTAGCTCGATTAACTGCTTGTCTTCCAACAATGCCAAAGATATCTCAGAATCACCTACATCAATGATCAGATCCTTATTTGTCACCTGCTATGTTGATGTGAATTTATATATGTCTGCCAACCCCCATATACAATAAACCTAAAGATCATCGGACCTTTAGGTTTAAGTTTATATTAAAGACCATTCTATGACCTTCTACTTCTTCTTATGTCTGTTCTTCCTCAAACGCTTCTTGCGTTTATGAGTAGCCATCTTATGTCGTTTTCTTTTTTTTCCGCTTGGCATGGAGGTTTATTTCTTAGCGTGTGATTTGACTTTATTAATGAATGATTTTGCAGGTTTGAAAGCCGGGATATTATGAGCGGGAATGATAATGGTAGTATTCTTGGAGATATTCCTGGCAGTTTTCTTAGCTCTTTTCTTGACGATAAAGCTACCGAAACCCCTGAGGTAAACATTATTACCACCTACCATAGAATGTTTTATAGTTTCCATTAAGGCTTCTACAGTTTTCTGTACGGTCACCTTTTCAATACCAGTGTTCTTGGCAATTTCATTTACAATGTCTGCTTTAGTCATTTTACTTGAATTTTAAAAATTTGACAAATTATTTTGAGTATTCGTTTTATCAACCCTGCAAATATAAAAATATTATTTATTTAAATTGAAACACTTACAGAATAATTTTTTTTTATAACTTTTATTATTGCCTTGTTTCCAATGAAATAGAGTACTATCCCAGGATGATTTCCGAAAAGCGGTATTTTACTGAACTCATATGGCCATTATCTTAAGAGGCGCGTCAGAGAAAAATCCCGGACACATATAACACTAGTAATCAATATATTATAGCTGGCAATCTACTTTTTTACCATTTATTCATCCTGTATTGCTGAAAGCTGTTTTTTTATTACCTTTACTATCCTGAATTGTCAATGATTAACATATAACTAACTTCATGTCGATCAATAAAGTAATACTTGTAGGTAACGTCGGGAAAGATCCAGTTATCAGATATTTTGACAAAGGTGTGGCCAAGGCTACATTTCCGCTGGCTACCAGTGAAACCTATACAAATCAGCAGGGAGAAACAATCACATCAACTGAGTGGCATAATATCGTCCTTTGGCGTTCGCTCGCCGAAGTTGCTGAAAAGACAGTAAAAAAGGGTTCCCAGCTTTACATAGTAGGCAGGATCAAAACCCGCTCGTATGTCGATAAAGACGGCAATAACAAATATATCACTGAAATACTGGCTGATACAATGATAGTCCTCGAAAAAAAACAGGGACAGCCAGGCTATTCCGGACAGGCAGAGCCACAAAAACAGGAATCACAGGATAAAGGTTCTTCGCATAACGATGTCAGTGAACCCGGAGCATTTTATAACAGGCAACCCGGGAATACGAACCACACAATCCAGGAAGGAGATGCTCCAAACAGCATGGATCCGGGAGGAACTTTCAGCGGTGGTTCAGGCGAAGATGATCTTCCTTTCTAGATTGTTTTATTAAAAATAATTGATGTGGAATCTGTATATGTATTATCATATATTACAATTCCAACCGGAATTATTTCCGGCCATCCAGACTTTAGAATCATAATCGGATTTATCATCCTTGCATTTCTCCTGGTGTGTTCCGGACTTATGTCAGCATCTGAAGTTGCATTCTTTTCTTTAAGACCTGAAGATCTCGAGAAATTTAAAACAAGCAGGAGTAAAAAGTCACAGGCAGTACTTAAACTTTATAATATGCCTGAAAGACTTCTGAGCACAATTCTCGTGGCAAATAATACAATTAATATTACTATAGTGCTTCTGGCAGCTCTTATCAGCACTAAACTGTTTGATTTCAGCTCAAGTACCGTCCTGGGTTTTATTATCGAAGCAGTCATAATAACTTTTCTTATCCTCTTTTTTGGAGAAATACTGCCAAAAGTCTATGCTTCAAGGAATAACGTACATACGGTTCAGTTCATGGCTTTGCCGATGTTACTGCTGGATAAGATATTCCGGCCTGTGACATACCTTCTGATACTTTCAACCTCGGTTGTCAAGAAAAGAGCAAAAACACGCCGCATGGAAATAAGTATGCATGACCTGTCTGATGCGCTGGAACTTACATCGGATGAGCTTAATGAAGACGAAAAAATCCTTAAGGGCATCGTGAATTTCGGTAATATCAACGTAAGTGCAATAATGTGCCCCAGAATAGATGTCACGGCAGTTGACATACAATCGGGATTCAGCAAGATCATCCAGGTGATTATAAATTCAGGATTTTCAAGAATACCCGTCTATTCGGAATCATTCGATAATGTGAAGGGAATTCTTTATGCAAAAGATGTGCTTCCATATATGAACAATCCTGACAGCTTCAGATGGCAGACTTTGCTCAGGCCTCCATATTTTGTCCCGGAAACCAAAAAAATAAACGACCTGCTCAAGGAAATCCAGATGAAAAAAATCCATTTGGCTGTAGTAATCGATGAGTACGGAGGAACGTCAGGAATTATAACCCTTGAAGATATCCTTGAGGAAATAGTGGGTGAAATAACCGATGAAAGCGATGCAGATGAAGTACTCTACAGGCAGATTGATGATAAAACCTATGTCTTTGAAGGCAAAATTCTTCTAAATGACCTGATCAAAATCCTCAGGATTGAACCCGATACCTTCGAACCGGTCAGGGGTGAATCTGAAACCCTAGCCGGACTGATACTGGAACTTAAGGGAGAAATACCGCAGAAGGATGAGATAATCAGTTACGGAAAGTTTAATTTTATGATAGAATCGGCTGACAGGAGAAGAATAAAACAGATCCGGGTTCAGATTCAGGATAATGACACAGAAATTGAAAACAAATGATCTCCTGGCAATATTGATTATTGCAGCCATGGTTGCAGGGTGCCGTGAGATATCAGTCCCCAGACCGAAAGGTTATTTCAGGATTGATCTTCCGGCAAAGAGATATTTGTCTTTCAGTGATTCACTGTCCCGAACCATGAACATGCCTTTAAAATTCGAATATCCTGATTACGGAACAGTATCTAATCTATCCGAAGGTACCACTGAACCAGGCTGGCTGAATATTGATTTCCCTGCTTTCAGAGCAACAATATACCTCACATATAAAAATGTAAACAAAAACCTGGAAGCCCTTATCGAACAGACTTACAGGATGAACGTAAAAAATCATATCGCTAAAGCCGATGCAATCAACGAGCAGGTAATACAAGACCCCGCCCGGAATATATATGGCATCTTATACGATCTGAAAGGCAATACTGCCACGGCTGTGCAGTTTTTTGTAACGGACAGTACAGATCATTACCTGCGGGGTTCCCTTTATTTTAAAGCAGAACCAAATCCTGATTCGCTGGCGCCGGTCGTTGAATTTTTCAGGGACGATATCATACACCTGATAGAAACTCTGAGCTGGAAATGATAATGCTTATTTTAATTATATAATGGGTTGTATAACAAAACATTATCTCAACGAATCCTCTATCCTTGGGGTTTGGAAGATCGAAGAAGACATCAAAACTCTTCTCGAAATGGTTGAACTTGATGCAGACGACAGGAAGAAATATAAAGGATTCACAAGCACCTCACGGAAGCTGGAGTTTCTGAGTGTCAGAGCTTTGCTTCGCGAACTTCTCGGAAAGGACGCCCGGATAGTCTATAATAAAAACAACAAGCCTTTTCTCAAAGACGGTTCAAGATTCATCAGCATTTCTCATTCGAACAAACTTACAGCCATACTTTGCAGCACAAATGAAAAAGTCGGAATAGACCTCGAGTATATGAGTTCCAACATCGGGGCCATTGCTTTTAAATTTCTTAACAGAAAAGAAAAAGTCACAAAAGACACGGAAAACCGGAAATATCATCTTTATCTTCACTGGTGTGCCAAGGAAGCGCTGTATAAAATATGCGACAAGGAAGGTATAAGTATCAGGAAAAACATTATAATAGAGAACTTTGACATAAAGGATTCGGGAGAAATAAAAGGAAAGGTTCATACTAAAAAAATAAATGAATCGTTTGACCTTTTCTATACCAGGTATGATAATTATGCAATAGTGTGGACAAAGAAAAATTATGAAACAAAATAAATTCCCCGGGAGAAAAAGCATTGCCCTGCTTCTGGATCCGGATAAATCTGACAGGGATTACCTGTGCAGCATTCTGGAGACAGCAGTGAAATCCGAAACCGACTATATTATGGTAGGCGGCAGTCTTACCTTTACGGGGATTGATCAGCTTATTGATTCAGTAAAACAGTTGTGCCATATACCGGTTGTTCTTTTCCCGGGTAACCTACTGCAGCTCAGCAATAAAGCTGATCATGTACTTCTTCTTTCACTCATTTCCGGAAGAAATCCTGAGCTCCTGATCGGAAACCATGTAATCGCTGCACCCTATTTGTCAAATATCAGGGAACGCCTTGTTCCGACAGGCTATATTCTGGTGGGATGCGGATCAAGAACATCGGTCGAATACATAAGCCAGACAGAGGCTATACCCTCCGATAAACCGGATATTGTAGTGGCAACGGCAATGGCCGGAGAAATGCTTGGTCTGAGCATGATCTACCTGGAAGCGGGAAGCGGAGCTTCAACACACATACCAACACCTGTTATTAAATCCGTCAGCAGGAATATATCAGTCCCCTTAGCCGTAGGAGGAGGGATCAGGAATGCTAAGGAGATAGAAGGAATATTCAGGGCAGGCGCTGATCTTATTATCCTGGGCAACGGATGCGAAAAGAATCCCCGCCTTCTGGCTGATGCCTGTATAACAAGAGATAAGTTCAGATAATATAAACCATCGCGCTCTTCGTGGGAGCTTGGTGAACTTTGCGGTTAAACATTTCAGTTTTATCTGAATAACTCGAAAATTGGTTTCCCGGTACAGGCATTCGGGAAAGACACCTTGCAAAGCGAAGAAAGAGTTGCTGCTATATCCGACATATTAACTTCACGTGTCACGGTTGCCCTGTTGGCATTCCAGCCATACCATATAAGAGGTACATGCGAATCGTACTCATACGGCGAATTATGATTTGTCAGAATATCCCCCTCGCGTTCGACCCATCCCGGATTTAGCGTTACAATTACATCACCCGATCTTTGCGGGCTGAAATTATTAATTATTTTCCTCAGGTTGCCGTTCCCGAAATCGTTGGCTTCAAAGGCCGAATATGGATACGCCGACGCGACTCCGGTGAACTGGACAAGGAACCGGGCAACTTTCTTCTGCACTTCTTCAAGCGGTATTTTGGCATCCTCAATCAGAATCCTGTTCAGAAAAACCTGTTTCTCCGAATATCCCTTTACCCAATCGCCCTCTCCGTAAACAGCATTGAGATAGCTCCTTAAAAGCTGTAAAGCCTGATTCTGCCTGAAATATCCCGAAGGTATCCTGTTCTTCTCAAGAACCGCAGGTGCTTCAGAGACTCCATGAGATGATGTAAAATAAACGAGTATATTCTTCTTTCCTATCTTCTCATTAAGGTAAAGTAACAGACTTTCTATATTCCTGTCAAGCCTCAAAATGGCATCAGCCATTTCAAATGAAGAAGGTCCGAACCTGTGCCCTATATAATCGGAAGACGAATAGCAAACAGAAAGGAAATCAGTTGTATCATCCATGCCAAGTTCTTCCTTTTCAATGAGTTTTTTGACAAAATCTGTCGTAAATGAATCACCGTGTGGTGTCTCGCGTAAAAAGGAGAAGTCATATCTGGGTCTTATCATTCCACTGGAACTGAGCTTCTTCAGGTTGTAAGGGAAATAGTTTCTCCCGTTGAAACCGATTTCAAAACCGTTTGAATCAGGTACACAGTCATAATAGTTATCCGGGGTTTTAAGAAGTTCCCAGGTACCGTTCAGCAGTGTCTCACAGTAATTGGCTGCATTGAAGTCGGATACCCATGCCGGAAGCGAATCGATATAATATGTGCTCGACATCCATGTCCCTGTGATATCATCGAACCAGAAAACGCCGTCAGCCGAATGGCCTGCTGATAATATGGCTGAACTTTGCTTCAAACCTGCCGAAAAAACCCTGGCCCTGCCCCCGGTTGCCATCTTCAGTTCGTCAGAGAAGGTTGATGACTGAAGGTTTACAGGTGAATGAAGCCCGGTTTCATAGCTGCCGCCCACAGGATTTACAGATACATCGCCCGTACAGTAAATAAGCTCATTTTTCAAAGGAAGATACCAGTTGTCAGAAGTTATACCATGATGGGACGGTTCAGCGCCGGTTGTAATTGTTGCATGTCCCGGAGCTGACTGTGTAAGAAGATACTGAAATGATGCATTCTGAAAAAAAGTTCCTTCATTCAGCAGGCGGCGTATGCCATTCTCTCCAAACCTGTTCCTGAATTTCTCAATCTGGTCATATCTTAACTGCTCCACAACTATCCCAACAACAAGTTTGGGCTTATCCGGAGGAATATAAGCGCCCTGGCCTGATAATCCCAGGCATAACAGTGACGCTGCTGAAATATTAAATATCCTACCTGCCAGGTTACTTAAGGACATAGTAAGATCTGTTTTGGAATAATGCATACCCTCTGTTGAAAATAAAGGTTCAAAAGTAATTTTTTTATGCAGAGTTGCAAAAGAGAATGAGAAATTAGAGGGAACTGTCAATTACCCTTTGTCACGACAAACCGGCATATATTCCGGATTTTTGTGTCAGAATTAGTTATTATGATTGAGTAGACACCTCCCGGAAATTTGTCAAGATAGAACAAGACAGGGGTATCTTCATATGTAACTGTATTATAATCAGTAAGTTTTAATCCCATTGAATTGTAAATAGCAATATTTACATTCCCTATCTGATGCGCAGGAAGAACCATCTTAATATATTCACCGGCAGGATTGGGATAAACCAGCGGTACAGGGGTACTCATCGTATCAACAGGACTCAGGATCGGAATCATCTCAACAACCATTTCGGTTTTCTGATCCGCCGAAACAACAATGTTTTCCACAGTTTTTTCAACGTATCCCGGGGCAGAGAAGGTAAGATCCCAAATTCCGGGAGCCAGCATTCTGACAAAACTCCCGGTAAGCATATCCGAATAAACATGTGAGCTGTCTTTATCATGACCCGAAATAAAGACCCTTGCAGGTACTGCAGCACCTGTCAGCCCGTCTTTCACTTTCCCGTGTATCCCGAATGTTGCGTTCTCAAGATAACCGATCAGTGATCTCCAGTTACTCTCCCACAGCGTCTTGAGTTCCGTTGCCGGAGTAACGTAAGAGTAATCCAGCTCTATCGTCACCTCGCGGCCCTGCAGTTCATAAGTAATAAAATCCTGACGGCCGCCATTGATCTTATACCAGTCATATCCGTTTGTCACTCCGTTGTCAAAAGCATCCAAATATCCCGATGGAGAATGGAGATGCGCTGTATCGGCATATTTCCGGCTGATATGGAAGAACCATTCATCATCAACATGCCGCCTGTACCACCTGTCCCACGGATAATTCACAACCTCTTCCCCTGCATGGAAATTTGCAGAAATGACGAAATTATGATTCCTCATGAACCTTACCATATCAAGAGTCTCCTTCTGCTTTGTGGTATTCGGAGTTTCAGGATCAGGAAAGTTACGGTTAAGGTCATAACCATTGGCATTATACCTGGTGGGTGAAGTCAAGGTATTGCCCGTCCTGTAGGTTCCGTCAGGATTGGCCAGCGGATTTATCCATATTTCAAGATTATTGACAAGATTGCGTACGCGGGAGTCAGTGTCGTGGTTTTTCAACAGATAATCAGCCAGCCGCAGCATGAGGATAAAGCCGCCCGTTTCATCACCGTGAATTGACGAGGAATAGAAAACCTCCGGTTCATCTTCATCAGAAGATACATTATCAGATATCTTTAATGCCATCACCAGTTTCCCGTAAATGCTTTTCCCAATTGTATCAAGACGGCATAGCGTCGGGTAGTGAGATGCAAAACTCCGCATTATTGAATCATACTGGGTGTAGGTAGGATATTTCTCCCATTCCATCGCTTCCCTGGTGTCAGAGGCTGTGAAATCAGACTTGCAATCATGCCTCTCAACGATCCTGTAATCTATATCCTGAAGAATGAACCACTCAACTGTCAGCGGGGAAAGAGTGATTCTCACTATATCGTCTTTTACTGACGTAACGGAAACAATTTCTGAAAGTTCAGCTGTTTTTCTTATACCCGGATTCCCGATAATTATCCTCGCCTGTCCGTAGTAGCTAACCTCTCTTCGCAGCAGATCGTCATCCGGGATAACCTGGGCGCAGATTTCCTGTACAAAAAAAGTTATCAGAACCGGCAATATTAACCAAAGCTTTCGCACCAGCAGTTAAACATTAAAGCGGATATGCAGTATATCTCCATCATCGACAATATAGCTTTTCCCTTCAACATGGAATTTACCGGCTTCTTTACAAGCATGTTCCGAACCCAGTGCAACGAAATCGTTATACTTCATGACCTCTGCCCTGATGAACCCCCTTTCCAAGTCGCTGTGAATTACTCCTGCCGCCTGCTGGACGTTCATTCCTTTCCTGATTGTCCATGCTCTTATTTCCTTCGGCCCGACTGTAAAAAAAGTCTGCAGATTCAGCAGCCGGTATGCAGCCCTGACGAGTTTATCAACTCCGGGCTCTTCAAGGCCGGCATCCTTAAGGAACGCCAGGCGGTCTTCATTATTATCCAGTTCGGCAATTTCAGCTTCTGTTGCTCCGGCAATGACAAGTATTTCAGTATGCTCTCCCGCCAGCGATTTTCTGACACTGTCGACATAATGATTTCCCCCGACTGCCGATTTCTCATCAACATTGCAAACGTACAGAACAGGTTTCATGGTCAGAAGGAAAAGATCATCAATATATTTCCGATCCTCATCTTTGACTGACAGAGTGCGTGCATTTTTAAATCCACCGATATGTTCCCTGTATCTGGTCAGCACCTCCAGACCATGAATCGCGTCCTTATCACCTGCTTTTGATGCTTTATTCAGACGCTCAATCTTCTTCCCGACCGATTCCATATCCTTCACCTGCAGCTCGAAGTCAATGGTTTCAAGATCCCTAACCGGATTAACAGAACCATCTATGTGAGGCAGATCGTCTTTATCGAAACACCTCAGAACGTGTATCAGTGCATCAGTGTTCCTTATATCGCCCAGGAATTTGTTTCCCACTCCTTCACCTGTATTTGAACCTTTTGCCAGACCCGGAATATCGACAAGTTCTACCGTTGTCTGAACGATTTTTTCTGTAACCTGATGCTTTTCAAGCTCATACAATCTGGGATCAGGAACCTGGACTATTCCTATATTAGATTTTGTTGCGCTGAAGGCATATGCATTAATTTCGCCTTTCGTATTTGAAATGCAATTGAATATTGTTGTCTTGCCAACGTTTGTGATACCAATTATTCCGCATTGAAGTGCCATCAGGATTTAATTTTAATCATAGGTGCAAAGTTAAGATTTAGTTTGAACACCTGTACTACCCCCCCCGCCCCCACTGGATCAACTGACCCCCCCACCCCCCCACTGGATCAACTGACCCCCCCACCCCCCTGAAGGGGGGCTATAAACCAACTCTAAATATCATATAAATAAGGATTTAACCCTCCTTCAGGGTTTGCACTGAGAGTAGCGAAGTGGGGCAGGGGGTTGATTTTCAAAAGGGGGGCATGGGTATGGATTCATAGAGGATCGGGGGTGGGTACATGTGAACAGAGGGGGAGAAGCAGAGAATAGTGAATTCATCGATTAAACCTTTTAATGTATCTTTCATCAAAATAAAAAGCATATTCCGGTTTGGGAGTTTCTGATCAGGATACAGATATTTTTCAGCTCCTTGAGACAGATGTCAACAAGGGTTTCAGACTGCTGGTTGAAAAGTACAGCCGGAAGCTATACTGGCATATCAGGCGCCTTGTGATACTCCACGAAGATGCTGATGATGCACTTCAAAACACTTTTATCAATGTCTGGAGGAACTTAGGCGCCTTCAGAAGTCAGAGCTCTCTCTATACCTGGCTGTATGCAATAGCAACAAATGAAGCCCTGGCGCTGCTGAATAAAAGAAAAAGGAATGAGACAGTTTCTCTTGATGATGTCAGCAGCATTTTGGCAGATTCAGCAGAAGGCAGCACCTGGTTTGACGGTGATGAAGCGCAGATCAGATTCCAAAATGCTGTTCTGCAATTACCTGACAAACAGCGTATTGTGTTTAACCTGAAGTATTTTGACGAGATGACATATGAAGATATGAGCAAAGTCCTTAACACCTCAGAAGGGGCTCTTAAGGCATCCTATCATCACGCTGTTAAAAAAATCGAAAAAACCCTTGGAGCAGATTAAACCTTTTTAAATGGGAACAATCTAACAATGTGATGGAAAAGCTGAAGAACATAACAGATAAAAATCCCTTCAAAACACCAGGTGATTATTTTGAAGAAGCGAACAGGAAGATCATTTCCTCAACCATAAATAAAGAAACCGGATCATCCAGGTCAGGATTAATTGTACGCCTCAGACCTTTCCTGGCAGTTGCTGCTTCTTTTGCTGTAGTCTTAATACTGGGTTATTCTGCAATGAAATTATTCAGTCCCGGCTCAGATTCCGGGGATATTATTCCTGAAATAAGCCTGCAGGAATTTTCAGAATCATACTTAAACGATATTGATATTCTCATGCTTGAGCAGAATTCTGATCCTCTGATTATGTCAGGGGAAGTACCGGATATCAGCAAAGCTGAAATAATTGATTATCTTTTACTTGAGAATATATATGAAAATGAAATATTTGAACTGTTATAACGGAGAAGCCATGAGAACAAGGACATTTCTTTTAATTGCACCATTGATCTTTTCATTTTGGGTTTCCGCGGCACAAAATCCGAACCGCGAAAAACTGGATGCCTATAAAATTGCATTTTTCACGAAAAGAATGAACCTGACCTCTCAGGAGGCCGAAAGATTCTGGCCCGTCTATAATGAGTTCCAGAATCAGAGGAACCAGCTTCAGACAGAAAAGCAGTCACTTATGAGAATGTTCAACCAGGGTGAGAGTAACATGAGCGACAAGGAGATCAGTGAGCTTGGAGACAAATACTGCGGGATCCTGGTAAAAGAATCAGAACTCACGGTGGCATTTCATAAAAAAATCCAGGGTGTCCTGCCTCCTGCCAAAGTGATAAGGCTTTACCAGGCTGAAAATCAGTACAGGGTGGTGCTGCTCAATGAACTTCAGCAAAGGAGACCGGTTCAGCCAGGGAATAATCTCCCGCTGCAGTAAAATCATGATAAAAGGGGAATTACTGCTTAAGCTTTAATTCAGACACTATATACTTTTTCAGATCCCCGAGAGGGATCTTTTTTTGTTCCCCCGTTGACATTACTTTAAAAGTCAGCTCATTATTCCTGATCTCTTCTTCCCCTGCCATTATTATATATGGTATCTTTTTTGAATCTGCATATGAAAGCTGTTTCTTCAGCCTTACGGCATCAGGATAAATTTCGGATTTAATTCCAAGCCTCCTGAGATCAGAGATAATTTTCAGTGCATATTTTATTTCTTTATCGCCAAAGTTCAGGATCAGGATATCAGCAGAGGATGAAGCAATTGATTCGAACAGGCTCAGTTGTTTCATGACATCATAAATCCTGTCGGCGCCAAACGACACTCCTACTCCTGAAACTCCTTCCATGCCGAAAACTCCTGTAAGATCATCATAACGACCGCCCCCGCAAATACTGCCTATATTAATATCAGCGGATTTCACTTCTATGATAGCACCGGTATAATAATCAAGACCGCGGGCCAGAGTCAGATCAAGTTCAACAGAATCAGATGATTCGCTCCCGATGATATATGAGAAAAGGGTCATAAGTTCATAAACGCCTTTCATACCGGTTTCAGAATTGCGCAGAATCTTCTGAAGGGTTTCAAGCTTCGACCGGCTGTCGCCTTCAAGTTCCAGCACAGGACGAAGTTTCCCTATTGCCGCCGCCGAAACGCCTTTCTCCCTGAGTTCCGCATTGACAGCCTCCAATCCTATTTTTTCAAGCTTGTCAACGGCGACAGTAATATCCGTCATCCTGGAGCCCTCACCGATATATTCTGCAAGTCCCGACAATACCTTCCTGTTGTTTATCTTAATGAGGACCGGTATTTTCAGATTGCTGAAGATATCGCAGATAATTCTAATAAGCTCATATTCATATAGCAGTGAATCGCTTCCGATAACATCCACATCGCACTGAAAGAATTCGCGATAACGGCCTTTCTGAGGTCTGTCGGCTCTCCAGACGGGTTGGATCTGGTACCTTTTAAACGGGAAGATTATTTCATCACGATGCTGGACGACATATCTTGCAAACGGAACAGTAAGGTCATATCTCAGTCCTTTTTCACAGATCTTCGAAGAGAGCTTCCCGGAATCTCTCCGTAAAAGTTCTTCATCGCCTGTCCCCGACAAAAAATCTCCTGAATTAAGTATCCTGAATATGAGTCTGTCGCCTTCTTCACCATATTTTCCGAGGAGCGTGGAAAGATTTTCCATTGCAGGAGTTTCAATCGGCTGATAGCCATATAATTTAAACACCTTCTTTATAGTGTCAAAAATAAACTCCCGCTTCAGCATTTCATCTGTTGAAAAATCCCGGGTTCCTTTCGGTATAGATGGCTTTGAAGACATAGTATGCAGGATAAAAGATAAAAGATAAAAGATAAAAGTTAAAAGATAAAAAATAAAAGTTAAAAGTTAAAAGTATAAAAAAAAGGGATAAAGGGTTTAAAAGGAATAGAGGGTTTAAAGGTTGTTAAGTCCTTAAACCCTCTAATCCCCTGTTTTCGTCATTGGGACACCCAGGTGATTTTATAGGATCCTACCCACCAGTTCCTGCTCCTCGGTCCATTCAAACGGGATGGTCTCCCATTGATCGGTCT
>Ga0172363_10000841_pt1 | contig 24022 bp, 22 predicted proteins | sample LakKivs2_kivu2a2_FD_114541 | JGI IMG/M metagenome (GOLD analysis project Ga0172363, IMG submission 114541) | Sediment microbial communities from Lake Kivu, Rwanda - Sediment s2_kivu2a2 | ecosystem: Environmental > Aquatic > Freshwater > Lake > Sediment | place: Rwanda: Western Province, Lake... | reverse complement strand
CTTTTATTATTCTCTGTTATAGTATTATTAATAGTAGGTGCGCATTTTTGAGCATGTCGGTGCGCAGATTTGACCAAGTCGGATGCGCAATTTTGAGCAGGACCCTGCTCATTTTTGAGCACCCCCTTTTGCCCAGATGGTGCGGTAGTAACCTTACTAAAGTTGTATGTATGGATAAGGAGAACTTTCTACCAAAAGTTAATCTGCCTAAGATTGATAATATGGGCAGGAATCTTCAGATATAGCTCTTTTTGAGATGAACAATTAAAGCTTAAAGCGTAAAGCTGTGGAATTGGCCGATTTTACTTTTTTAGTTTTGCGTTTTACGATTCCCAGTTGGGTTTATTTATTTTTTAATCTGCTCAAACTGACCGGTTCGTTGTGTCATTCCTGCGAAAGCAGGAATCCATTAACATATCGGTTGGGTGGATTCCCGCCCCTGTTTCCACAGGGGTGACAACCTTGCGCGGGAATGACAAACGGCAATATCCTATTATTCTATAACCACTTATGTCAGTGCACTATCGAAAATCGGTCAGTTTGAGTAATCTGATAATCTCCGCGGCGAGCTTTTCGCGAGCGGCGAGGATTTCTTTAGGGTCTCTGGAAAATTGCCACCAGTTTGGTGCAATCATATCGACAATCTTTTTGACCGCGTCTTTGCCCGCCAATTTCTCAAGAATTGCGAAATACTCATAATCTTCCATCCCATCTCGAAGGTTCTTTATCCGCATGCACGCGATAGGCCCGTCAATACCGCAGGGCGTACCGGGATAGAATAGAAACCCGCCTCCATTATAGTGAGCCGGATGTGCAAACGCCGGATTGTTCCACGGGTCAACGACTTTGGTGACAGTCGACCAGTATAGTAAGCCGGTAATATCGTATTGATAGTTTATCCAGGTAGGGATGCGATAAACCAGCAGCGGCCGATCTATATGCCAGTACGGCGGATCGAGGTCTTTGACCTTTTGATATTCAGGATGGTATCGAGGCGCTCGCTGAACCAGGGCTGTATAAGACCAGACCTCATCGCCCTCGGCGACTTTTTCATTTATGGATTTTCTATCAATGAACGACCACAGCGGACACCAAATATCAACCGCCGGATCAATATCGGGCCAGGAAGGGTCTTGGGCATACGGCTGTTCAACGACCAGCCGCCTAAGCTGCGGCGCCGCCTGGTGGACAAGTTCGCCCAGCACTAAGACCTGCTCGTAGTTTTCGCGCAGATTCGGCTCATCCCACATGTACAAGTACGCACGCTTTTCCCAGCCGTTTTTCTTTAGATAATCATAAAAATCCCGATAGTATCGCTGGGCTTTTTTTCGGTTGGCTTCGGATATGTCTTTGTAATCGGGCCGCAATGTCGAGCTTGGCAGCGAAAAAAATGGTGCTCTTGGAACCTCAAAATCAGTCACGTGAAACCTATTGATAAACTCAGTGAGTTGTCGGTGCTTTTCGTCAGTGACATTCAAAGAACCGTCATCGTTAGCCTCTGGCAAAAGATTTCGCGGGATTGGAGGATTTATGCGGTGCTCGGCCATTGCCTGACAATATCGCATCTCGATCCCGACCAGTCGGGATTGCTCCGAGCCGGGTTTGACGCCGAAGTACCCCGCGACATTATGAAAGCTGCCGAAGTGGTTTCTATGCGTAGGGCCGTCCGGAAGTGTAAAATCCCAGACGGTCAGGGTTACGGGGATTTCAGCGGATAGATTACCCTCTGCCTTGGCCGTAAATTTCCCGCTGTAAATGCCTGCCGGTACATCTTTGGGCACATGAATGTCGACCCATATAGGCTGATTTTGTCCCTTAAACACTTCAAAGGGAACGGCATACATGTCATATCCTGTGGTGGTTGCCGGCTCGCCCCACCTTTTCTGAGACTCGGCTAACGGTTCGATGAGCTTTCCGGTCAAGGGATTTACAAACGGAACAAGGGGGTCGGCATATAGCCCCGGAGGCAATTCCGCTCTGGGCGTTGATTTTCTTACTCGGATGTATTCGGCCCTGAAAAGCTTGATATTGTCCTTACCAATTTTTGCCCCGTCCTGTCCGACAAGATCGGAAATTTCTACAGTTAGTACTCTTACGTTTTCATTGGTGGCGGTAACTACTACCTGAAACGACTCGGCTTCATTTTTCGCTGCTTTAATTTCGACCCCTGCCTTCGCAGGGGCAGTCCCTGGCCCGTACGGTTTCTGCTCCTGGCCTATCCGTTCCATACTGGATAGCGCCGTAAGCAGAATTGTCTCTTGGGCGACAGCACAATCGGGCACAGTAGAAAAGAAAATAGCAACGATGACCACAAGTAATGTCCGGCTTCTCATAGTTGATCTCCATTACGGCGCCAAAGCAAAGCTGCTCCGATAGATACCGGAGCAGCTCACCTGACATAGTTTCTCTTCGAGTGCCTAAAATTTATAACTTTCAACTTTAGCTCACTTTAAGCACTTTAGCTCACTTTTTTATTCGAGGTTCTCTCAGCCTGGGCTTTTAAGTCCCAGCGCCTCTTTGAGACCTTCGCCCGGCTCCTCCCTGGCCTGGCTGGCCGCCAGCGCCTCTGCCGCCGAATCCCCTCGTGGGCCTTTCAATCATCGTTGTGAGACGGTCTTCGGTTTCCTTGGCCTTCTCTTTTACCGCGAGCTCACGAACGGCTTTCAAGTCGGCAGTGCTTATTATCATGAATTGTTCACCTTCTGCTAGTGGCTGCATTCGGCCTTGAAGTCTGGCAACTTGTGTGACAATCGCTGTGATCGCTGCCTGTCGTGCCTCACGGGCCTTCATAAACTTTTCCCGTAACTGGGTTTTTTCTTCATCAGAGAGGTTCGCAAATCCCTCCGGCCTTGGCTGGTCTTTGAGGCCTTCTTTGAGCTTAGCAACTTGCTGTTCAATCGCCTCAATCGCTTTCTGTTGCTCTTCGAGCGTCATGAAGCCGCCACGACCACCTCGGCCGCCAGCACCTCTGCCTGTGCCTCGTTCCTGGCCAAATGTGACCCAGGCCATCGCCAAAGCCACTGCAATGACGGCGGTTAAAGTTAAGTACTTTTTCATAGCTACAAACCTCCAAAACTATGTTACAGAGCTGCAATTCAACTGACTCCCACAGTGAGAGACAGCATTTGACTGCGGAATACCTAAAATGCGGAATGACTAAAGTGCCTAAAATTATAACTCTCGAATTTATCCGCCAGACGTATGGCGGATTTAGCTCACTTTAGACACTCCAAACTTCACTACGGTTGCCTCTCGGGAGGCCCCGAGCCCCGCTGTGACCCTGGCCCGCCTCGAAATGGAAACCTGCCAAATCCAAATCCTCTCTGGCCCGCTTCAACCAGCGCCGTCAGACGGTCTTCGGTTTCCTTGGCCTTCTCTTTTACTGCCAGCTCACGAACGGCCTTCAGGTCAGCAGTGCTTACTATGATGAGTTGTTCACCCTCTGCCACTGGCGGCCTTGGACCTTGTAGTCTGGCAATCTGCGCGATAATCGTTCTGATCGCGTTCTGCCTTTCCTGGCGGACTTTTGTAAACTGTTCTCTTAACTTGGTTCTTTCTTCCTCAGACATATCCTGGAATGATCTACCCTCTCTGGGGCGTTGGGACTGGGCTTCTGTGGCTGCCTTCAGCTTCGCCAGTTGCTCTTCGATGGTTTTGATCGCCTCCAGTTGGGCTTCAGGTCCGAACATTTGACCTGCGGCGCCGAACCTTTCACGCATTTGGGCCCTGAACTTCTCCTTTTCTTCCTCGGTCATGTTCTGGAAACGTTCACGCATCTTGGCCCTTTCTTCCTCGGACATTTGAGGCCCGAAGCCCTGACGTCCCGCCGGCTGGCCCTCACGCTGCCCAAATGCAGTCCAGGCAACTGCCAAAACCATCAAGACCCCGACCATTAGGATTGCGTACTTCTTCATAATACTATCCTCCAAAAACGACAGTGTTAAATTAGGCCAACGCAGACTTTCTTCGTTGTGCCGCTCACACATCCTACTACAAGAAAGACGCAAATAAACAGGTTTTTATTGCGTCAAGACGAAAAAAGTGCAGGTCAACAAGGGGCGCAAAAGTTAAAGCTAAAAGCGTAAAACCAAGCTTTTCCGCAGTTTTTCGTTTTATGCTCTACGTTTTTAGCTTCGTGCGGCGTTGAGATTTTCGATTGTGCGCCTGACTTCGCCAATAAAAGCTGAGATTTCAGCCAGCATTTTTTCTTGGTCGGAAAGATTTCGCTCGATCAGGTCCACTATTTTCGAGCCAATTATCACGCCGTCAGCCCCAGCCCGAGCAACGGCGGCTGCGTGTTCAGCTTTGCTGATTCCAAAGCCCACGCAAACCGGCACGGGCGTAATCTGTTTCAACTTGTGGACCAGTCCTTCAACCACATCAGAAAGCTGTTCCCTGCTGCCGGTAACGCCTAAAAGCGAGACTGTGTAGATAAAGCCGGTTGTCTTGAATGCTATCTGCCTTATTCGCTCCGTGTCGGTATTTGGCGTAACCATAAAAACCGTATCCAGGCCAGTCGAGCGTGCAGCATCGTATATCTCATCGGCATCATCGATACTCAAATCAGCAACTAAAACGCTGTTGACACCAGCCTGATGGGAATCTCGGAAAAATCTCTCCGTGCCATACCGATAAATTAGGTTGTAGTACATCAGCAATCCGATGGGAATGTCCTTGTGGCCTTTGACCTTACAAATGAATTCCAGGGCCTTTCGCACCGTCATCCCGCTTCTCAGCGCCCGGATATCAGCCTTCTGGATTGTCGGCCCATCCGCTATTGGGTCGGAGAACGGTATGCCCAGCTCAAGGATGTCCGCCCCGGCGTCTATAGCGGTTCTAACAATCGCAAGACTTGTGTCAAAATCGGGATCCCCAATAACGAAGAATGGTATCAACGCTGGCCTTCCATATTCACCAAGTTCACAAAAGGCTTGTTTATATGTCTTCATATTATGTTTGCCTTTGCCAATTACAAGTTGTCAATCTTTTAGAGGCCGGTATCTTTCCACAATAGACACGTCTTTATCGCCTCGGCCGGACAAATTTGCTACCACGGTTGTTGCTGGGTCCAAATTTCCTTTCTGGCTGATAAGATAGGCAAGAGCGTGTGCAGGTTCCAGAGCTGGCAGTATTCCCTCCATTTTAGCCAGCAGCTCAAAGGCATCAAGCACGTCATCGTCCTGGGCGGCGAAGTACTGTGCCCTGCCGCTATCCTTCAAATAGCAATGTTCCGGCCCGACAGCCGGATAGTCTAGGCCCGCACTTACCGATTCGGTCTCGCTGACCTGGCCTTGTTCATCCTGCAGAAGGTAAGCCTTTGCCCCGTGCAGGATTCCCACCCGCCCGGCTACCAAAGTGGCAGCGTGTTTGCCGCTGCTTAAACTTCTGCCGCCGGCTTCAATGCCGATCAGCTTGACGTCCTTGTCATCCAGAAAACCCGAAAAAATGCCTATGGCGTTACTTCCGCCCCCCACACAGGCAACCACCATATCCGGCAATCTGCCCAACTGCTCGAGGCACTGCTGTCGGGCTTCTTTGCCGATACGGCTCTGGAAATGCCTTACGATGGTGGGATACGGATGCGGCCCACAAGCTGAACCAAACAGATAAAACGTATCCGTGACGTGGGCTGTCCAGTAGCGAAGGGCTTCATTTATAGCGTCTTTGAGCGTGCCCGTGCCGCCTTCGATAGGAATGACCTCGGCGCCGCAGAGTCTCATTTTGTGCACGTTGACGCTCTGGCGTTCGATGTCGGTAACGCCCATAAAGATTTTCGTCTCTATGCCGAACAGCGCCCCGATCATAGCTGTTGCCAGGCCGTGCTGGCCGGCGCCGGTTTCGGCGATGAGTTTGGTCTTGCCCATATATTTGGCCAGAAGTCCCTGGCCGAGCGTGTTGTTGACTTTGTGAGCGCCGCCGTGCAGAAGGTCTTCGCGCTTCAGATAGACCTTGAACCCAACATATTCGCTGAATCTTTTGGCGTAATAAAGCGGGCTGGGCCTGCCGGCATAATCTCTAAGTAGCTGCTCAAGCTCGCCTACAAATTGTTCATCCTGGTAAAAGCGATAAAACGCCCGCTCGAGCTGCTCCAACGCCGGAATCAAGACTTCCGGGACATAGAAGCCGCCGTAGTCGCCGAATCTGCCCCTGTACTTCATATTTATCCTCTTAAATGTCTTATATTGTCAAACAACGTTTTCATCTTCTTGTGGTCTTTTTTGCCCGGCTGAGCTTCGATGCCGCTGCATACATCAATTCCGTAAACACCCAGCTTAACCGCCCGGGCTATGTTGTCCGGATTTATCCCGCCGGCCAGAAAAACTCGCTTTGTAATGTGCCCTATGATATTCCAATCAAAGGTAAGTCCCGTGCCGCCGTATCTCTGTGGGTTGAATGCGTCCAGCAAGATAGCGTCTGTAAAATAGCTCTGTGCCCTATCAATGTCACTTTTATCCTTCACCCGTATCGCCTTCATCGTCTTTACATTATGCCAGAGAAGCTCCCTGCAGAACTGCGGGCTTTCATCGCCGTGCAACTGTACCCAGTTCAACTGACACTGGTCAGTCGTATTGCGGATTTCTTCGAGCGAAGAATTGACAAACACGCCGACAATGTCAATAAAAGCCGGCAGTTTGCTTATTATTTGCCCCGCTTTCTCCGGCTGAATATACCTCGGACTTTTCGGATAGAAATTAAAGCCTAATAAATCCGCGCCCATTTCCATCGCTGCCGCAGCATCTTCATAGCTGGTGAGACCGCAAATCTTGACCTTAACTATCAACATAAAAGCTAAAAACTGAAAGCCAAAAGCTAAAAATCACAGTTGAAAACTTAAAACTTTTGAAATTTGCACTATGGTTTTACATTTTTCCTTTTAAGTTTTACGCTTTATTCGAGATCTCAATCAACTTCTCCAGGCATTGTAGCGCACTGCTGCTACTGATTGAGGCTTCCGCTTTTGTTATTGCCGACCTAAAATCATCCGCCAAATTGCCGGCGATTATCGCCGCGGCAGCGTTAAGAATCACAATATCTTTGCGCGGCCCGGTTTCTCTGCCGCTTAGTATGTCTCTGAGAATTTTGGCGCTGGCTCTGGCATCGGCTACTTTCAACTGCTCTATATCGGCCAACGCAAAGCCCAAATCTTGGGGGTTCAGTTCTTTGCTGACAATTTCGCCCTGTTTTAGCTCAATTATTTTTGTTTTCGCCGCGGTGCTTATCTCGTCCAGCCCGTTACTGTGAACCACCATCGCGTACCTGGCGCCCAGCAGCATAAGGGCGTCGGCTATTTCTTGCATCAATCTTTCATCGCCCACGCCGAGCACCTGCGCAGTCGCCCCCGCGGGATTTGCCAAAGGCCCCAGAATGTTGAAAACGGTTCTAAAACCCAGAGCCTTGCGAACCGGCTGGACGTATTTCATCGCCGGATGAAACATCGGCGCAAACATAAACCCGATATGCGCTTGTTTTATGCACTCAGCGACAATCGCAGACCCGGCATCGATTTTGACCCCCAGCTCTTCGAGCACATCGGCTGAACCGCATTTGCTTGTTATGCCGCGATTACCATGCTTGGCCACGAAGACGCCCGCGCCGGCTGCAACTATTGCAGCGGCGGTTGAGATGTTGGATGTCTTAAATGCTCCGCCGCCCGTGCCGCAGGTATCGACTAAGTTATCAACATCGACCTTCACGGGCACGGCGTGGTTTCGCAGAGATTTAGCCAGACCTGCAAGTTCCTGCGCCGTTGCGCCTTTTGCCTGCATTGCCGTCAAAAAGGCAGCGATTTGAGCTTCGGGCACCTGCCCTTCAAAAACAATATCCAGAAGTTCGGTTGCATGCTCAAAGCTCAAATCGTTACCTTCAAGTACCAGCTTAATATATTCTGTTATTATTGACATGGTCAGCTCTCATATAATGTCTGTTACTAATTTGTGTAAGCTGCTTATTGTTCTCCAATATAGTCTTAGTGTAACCCTTGTCTTATCATCTTCATCAGCTCTTCTCCCGTTGGAGTTTTTGTCTTGAATCTTTCGAACTCCGGCGGAAAACGTCCCAATATTTTTCTTTCACGCAATCTATCCCAGACGACTTTGGCAAATTCATCATCGTAAAAACCCGGAACTAAAGCACAAGGTTTATAGTCTTCATCTCGATTTAACATAATGTAGCCATCAAAGGCTTCAGGCAATGCAATACCTTCAGCGGCAATGTCACCCTTTAATTTAAGATGGCTGATTCTTGAATCGTTAGTATCAATGGCAAAAGGGGTCCCGCAACTGGTAAATAACTGTTCTAAATAGTCAAAATCTCCTACCTTTTGCCAAAATTCAGGCTGCTTATGAAATGTTAGACAACATACTCGACCCGGATACTTGCGAGCAAGTATGCCGCCGGCGGAGAAATACTGACGCCCATAGCCCTTCTTCTGTAAGTCTTTGCGAATATGGCTGCTTCCCGCGTAGTAAATGCCCTTGAGACCACCTTGAAAAAGATGTGCCTCAATAACGGCCGACATACATTGGTCTCGATCTTTCAACAAGGACTCTCTGAGCCACGTAATCACTTCCCATCTCTTCTTTTCCGGCAGAGAAGACATTTTGAGACAGTCGTAAAACTGAGCGTCAAGAGTCATGTCTTTGAGCTCAGGATCTGAAAGGATAAGCCTTATCTTCTGGGATGGAGGTCTTTTGGTGTTTTCATCGTAAATCAATTTGAAGATATCAAAATACTCCTGATACCCCCAGCCGAGGACGCCATAGTTTCGAAGGATGTCCGTGACCGGCTTAGGATCGTACTCGGCGGAATCCATGAAAGCATCAATTTTCCCTTGGTCTTCGAAATTACCAAATTCAAGGAACACAAGGTTTATAGCGTTCTTTTCGAAACAACGTTTAATCAGGCTCTGTATAAAAACAGGCTCTTGGCGAAGCCGGTGATGTTCGCCAATCATAACTAAATCATAGTCTCGAAGTTTTCCAAGAACATATTCAATCGGGTCTTGAAACGATTGCTCTATTTTCACAGAAAGGTTTATATCCTTGACAGGAACTTGCTTTGCAGAAGAATTATCTGTATTCCAACCAGTTGTAACAATTATTAACCACAATAAGCACCTCAGCGATATTTTTGTGAAGAAGCAATTTTTCATTGTACTACTCCTTTTTTACTTTCAGTCGCTATGGACAAAACATTTTCGATTATTTTCCCACCTGCCGGCGTTAAAATGCTTTCCGGATGAAATTGCACGCCAAATATCGGCAGCTCTTTGTGCTGAACGCCCATAATAAGCCCCTCAAAGTCAGCGGTCTTTTCCAGGCATTCCGGCAGATTCATCGCAATAAGACTATGATAACGTCCTGCCTGGAGCGGGTTTTCCACGCCGGCAAATATTCCTTTTTCGTTGTGTGCCACCCTGGAGGGCTTGCCGTGCACCGGCTCCGGAGCGTGGCCGACTTTGCCGCCGAAGTATTGTACAATCACTTGATGGCCCAGGCACACGCCAAAAATGGGCAGCTTGTCCTTGAAGTAATCTACCGCCGACAGCGAGACGCCGGCAGTATCGGGCGTGCCCGGCCCGGGAGAAATCACCAGTAGATCAGGAGCAAACTGGTCGGCCACCACCTTCAGTTCCTCAAGCTCCGTGTTGGCACGATAGACCTTAGCTTCACAGTCGCGTTTGCAGAAATCGTCGACGAGATTATAAGTAAAAGAATCGAAATTATCTATAAACATAACTTTTCTGGTCATATCTTTTTCCGTACAAAACCCCGCGATTAAATCGCGGGGCTAAACATTTTTATTTTCTGCGAATCGCACGCAAACAGGAATTTGCCTTATGCTCGGTTTCTTCAAATTCAGTTTTCGGGACACTATCATGCACGATACCTGCGCCGACGCGGATATACGCTATGTGGTCTTTAACTTGCAGGCTTCTTATAGTAATGCAACTATCGAACTGCCCATCCACCGTCAAGTACATAACCGCTCCGCCGTAATAGCCGCGCTTGGTTTTTTCCAATAGGCGTATCAATTTCATCGCCTCAATTTTCGGAGCACCAGTCAGCGTTCCCATATTCATCGTGGCAAGGTACGCACTTAGCGCATCCAGTCCGCGGGCCAGTGCCCCTTTGACGTTGCTAACCAGATGCTGAACCGACTCATATTTTTCAACTGTAAGAAGCTCTGTTACAATCCTGCTGCCCGGCTCAGCAACGCGGGCGATATCGTTTCTTGCCAGATCAACCAGCATCATGTGCTCGGCTAACTCCTTGCGGTCGATCTTCAGCTCCGCCTCGTATCTAAAATCCGTGTCGGGGTCAATTGCCCCTGCGAGTCGGCCTCTGGGTTTTGTGCCGGCTATTGGCCGAATCTCCACGCTTCGTTTTTCCATGCCGCTGACCCGCAAATTCAATTCCGGGCTTGAGCCCATCAAGATCGTGCTGGGCGTATTCAGATAAAACATATATGGGGAAGGATTCACCTGCCGCAGCCTCTTATAAACATCCAGCGGCTCGTCCGGACAAGGCTCGGTTATGGTTCTACTTAAAACAACCTGGAAGATGTCACCATCTATAATGTGCTGCTTTGCGATTCTGACCATCGCCTCATACTCAGCCTGGCTGGTATCGGTTGACGCCTGCGAAAGTCGCTCTGTGTGTTTTTGCCCTTGCGGGGTATCGAATCGGGCAATATTGAAGTAGTAGTCGAAGCAGTCCTGCGCTTCGGCAATCGCGGCCTCACGGTCGCCATCGGTTATGACACAATTGACTATTACATAGCCTTTGCCCTGCTCGTGATCCATCAGAAAGATATTGTCGGCAAAGTAAAGCTCGTAATCGGGATTGCCCAGAAGGTCCTCTTTGCTGGCGGGGAGCTTCTCAAACTGGTCTATGAAGTCGTAACTTATGGCTCCGAGCAAGCCGCAGGTAACGCGGAAGGGCTTACTGGCCATTCTGAAAGCAAATGCAACCGCCCGCAACACATCCATCTGGTTTATGCTGGCCAGGCGCGTCTGCTCATCAACGACTTTGTCCACCTGCCTAATCCGGCCGGTAATTGCATCTGAGCCGAACTCGACCGACTCGCAAAAGCCAAATCTTTTCTCGGCTTTGCTGGATAGATACGCCAGGATGCGTCTGCCGGTGCCGGTCAGGGCCTTGATAATAAACTCAGCGCCGGTTCCGGCAAGATAAAGTGCGGGCTTAGCCGTACCGAAACTCAATGCTCCGCTGCCGGTCAGATATTCTCTGGACTCGAAGAAACAGCAGTTTTTCGCCCTGCCATAGTCGCTGAGCTTGGCAAAAAAATCCACCGGCTCGTCAATCTTTATCTGCTTGACGATGGGTATTATCTGGCCGGGCTTGGCACTGTGTATTATCTGCCTGTAGTGTTCCATATTCTCAACCTTTTATCGCCATTTTCTATTCGCAAGCCGGACAAAATACAAACAAAAAAAGCAGCCTGTTGCTATCCAACAGGCTGCGCATTCGGTAAATCCGTCAAATTGTTTACAGCAGGCTACCGCACGCCCGTTGGATTTCATCCAACAGGCCAGCACCAGTTCCAGGTGTTCTTGCGGTTAATCTGCCTCATAATACCGATATTTAACCAAGTCGCCGAGCTTTTGTCAAGCCTGGAGCAGAAATATTTCCTTTTTTCTTCGCCGCACCGGATTTTCACACAACACGGGCACAGTTTATCGGTATTTCTGCAAATAATAGGCCGAAATCATTGATTTGGCTGAACCACATAGATCGTCACTTTGTCCTGATAGACCTTGGGCGGCAGCATATCCGGCGTTGGATTTTCCAGCTCGTGGGTGAAGTGGCTTATCAGTTCCGGGAGACTGCTGATCAATGCCTCCAGACGGTTGACATCGTGCTGCAATTGTGAGCGTTCCGCCAGCAAGCGGAGAAACTCCTGCTCTTGTGCCCGGATTCGCTCGGCCATTTGTCTCCTGGCTTCGATGCTGCCAAGCTCGATCGTCTGCTCGATGAACATCTCATCGAGCTTAAGGTAGAGCTGACTGGAAAGCTTCTCTTGCCCTTTTCGGTATTTCTCTATGGTTTTGAGCTTCTCGCTCGTGCCAACAAACTCTATCACCAGCGCATCGAGCATCCTGTTCATCTCGGTGACCGTCTGCTGGGAACTCTTGGCCGCTTCGTCATCGGATTCGAACTGGTGCCTGTCCTGCTTAACCGGCTTGTACTGCTCTTCATAGGCCTTCAGCTTGGCCTGTTTCTCCGGCAGCTCCTTCTGAGCCGCCTCGAGCCTCTGCTGGGATTCATGCAATTTGCGCTTGTACTCGCCCAATCTCTCGTTAACATTCCTATTGAGACCGTCAATGTATGCCCTGGCCATCAATTTGGCATCGTCTTCGCTGGTAGCGTAAAGCCAGGTCGAGAAATGATTGGGTATGTTGCGGGCTTCCTCATCCACCAAGACCGCAAATCCTGTCTTGAGGAACTCTTGCTGAGCTTTTGAAAACTTCTTGGCTATGGGGCTATCCTGGATTTTCTCCAGGACGCCGCGCTCGCTTGTAGAACGAGGATATTCCCTGTGCAGGACGACCTCTGCAATGTGTGTCGGCTTGATCGGGCCGGGGGGATTGTCATAAAGTACCCACGTTCCCCCTTCAGTCCTTTGACCCCTGACAGTCCAGTTCCGTGGTTCAGTGTTCGTTTCAAACTTCAGCTTCAGCGGGGCATTGTTCGGCTCGGTTTGCGCCGCAGTAGCAGCATGTGTGGCAAGCAAAACTAACAACACAATAGATATTGTTACCGGTCTCATTTTCCTGCTCTCCTTTCGGACTATCGGATTCGCGTTTTGGCGGTTGCCGCTGCTTCCGTACTTGGATAACGCTCCACAATATAGTTATATTGGCTCTTAACCAGCTCTTTAGCGTATGGCTTGCCCGCGAGCAGCTCGGTCGCCGCCAGGAGTCTGGCAGCCATACCTTCATCGGCTACCCGCCGCTCGATTTCGGCTACCGTTAAAGGCTGCGGGGCAGGCCTGTTCAGGTAGTGCCAAAAGGCCCAGCAGGCCGCCACGGCCAGCACCGCGGCTGCCGTCGCGTACGCCCAGCGTGGAATTCCCCTGGTCTTTACCTGTTTTGAGATGTGTATTGCCTGAGCATCTGCCCAGCCGTCTTCCCATACAACCTGCACAAGCTCAAGTGACCTTTGCAGTGCTTTCAGCGCATCGCTGCACCGCCGGCAGCCAGCCAAATGCTCAGCCACCTCGCTCGACCGCTCTGGCGACAACTGCCCATCGGCATAATCAAGGAGCATCTGTTCAATCTCTCTGCACGACATTTCGGTCATGGTTCAATACCCCGCTGCATAAGTTGTCCGGCAAGAATCATCCGCGCCTCCCGCAAACGGCTTCGCACCGTAGACTGATTCAAGTCCAGGACTTTGCCTATCTCTGTCGAATTCAGGTCACAGAAATATCGCAGCACCAAAAGTGCCAACAGCGACCCGTCCAGTTCTTGCAAGGTTTCTCGCACGATCTCAAGCTCCTCGGCTGCAATCGCTTTTACATCTATTCTGTCGGATTGTGTGCCGATTTCTTGGCGTCGCCTCAGTATTTCGCCCGCGTGCCGTTGAAAACTTCGCCGGCGGCGGTGTTCCATCGGGCATCTATTCACCGTCACCTTTATCAGCCAGCGAACGCTTTCGGCTTTGTCCGCAAAAACATCCCGCCGCTGTAAGGCCTGGATTGACACATCTTGCAGGGCATCTTCGCCGTCTGAAGCGCTCAGGCCCATGCCGGCGACAATTCGCTTCAGCCGTTCACGCTCCGCCAAAAACACATCTGTAAGGTTCGGTCTGGCTGACAGCTCGTTGGCCGCTTGGTCAGCTTGCCCGGCTAAATCTGCGTTCGTCTGGTCCACCGATTCTATCCATCCCAAGTCAGCCACCGTTTGCCAATTAGTATAATGCTCAAGAGATCCCGAGTGTTGGCAAAAAACTGGGGCTTCCCTGCCCCCGCGTCTCCCGACGCGAGTCGGGGCGGCGGGCCGCCGAAAATAGCTGGTCAATGACGGGAAGGCAGAATTGACAATTGACAATTGAGGTCAGGCAACGTGGCGGTGCCGCAGACGATCAACAGCTACTGCCGCGACAATAATCGCCCCGGTGATAATCTCCTGCACCCAGTTGGGAAGGCCCATCTGTGTGCAGCCGGATGCGATAACCGTCATAATCAGAGCACCAACGATTGTGCCCAGAATCGAACCTTCACCGCCGGAAAGGCTGCCGCCCCCAATTACTACCGCAGCTATTACGTCCAGCTCCAGGCCAACCGCCACCGTTGGGTCGCCCTTTGTCAGGCGTGAAAACTGCATAAGGCCGCCCAGCCCTGCAAACGCCCCACCTAAAGTGAAAACAAGCACTTTGACCCGCTCGACCGCCACGCCGCACAGACGAGCCGTCTGCTCATTTGAACCAATCGCGAAACTATGCCGGCCCAGCCGAGTGTACCGCAGCAAAAGCGCCATTGCCACCGCCAGAATCAGCCACATCCACACTCCGGGCGGCAGGAGCATCCAGCTTTGCTCTCTGCCGGCTACCGTTCGCAGCAGGCCCTCCAGCCACCTAAGCCGTTCCGGATCAACAGGAACTGTCTGCTCGCGTGCCAGGCCCTTGGCCGTCCCACGTACAACAAGCATCATACCGAGCGTGACAATAAACGGCACCACTCGCAGCCTGGTTATAAGCAGCCCGCTGAGGGCGCCGAAAAATGCTGCTGCTGCCACGCCGCCGAGTGCCGAGATCAAAGGGCCGGTCCCGGCATATTGCAGCAAGAGCGCAATGACTACTGTGCTCAGGGCCACGACCGAGCCGACCGACAGGTCAATTCCGCCGGCTATGATAACCACGGTCATGCCCAGCGCCGCCATGCCCACGATGGTCGTTTGCCGGGCAATCGTTTCCAGGTTCCGCATGGTGGCAAAACTCGGCGGCGCAATTACAACGAACAGTCCGTAAACGCCCAGCAAAGCCAAAACTGGTCCTAAGCTGTTAAGCCAGCGCCGCCAATCCAATGATTTCATTACCTTGTCCCCGTACGAGAGCGTACAGCGTGCAGACTGAACGCTAAACGCTATATGCTGAACGCTCGTTCTGTCCTGTGGCCTCCAGCATAAGTTTGTGCTCGTCCACTTCGTCAACGCGATGCGTCGGCCCCAATCTTCCGCGGCACATAACCGCCACCCGGTCGCAAACGCCCATCAATTCCGGCAAATAGCTGCTGACCATCAGTATGGCCTTGGGCGTGCGTCCCTCCGCCGGACAACCGGTTGCCAAGTCATCAATCAATCTGTAAATCATGGCTTTGGCTGCAACATCGATACCGCGGGTCGGCTCATCTAACAGCAAAACGTCAACATCGTGCTGGAGCAGCCGAGCCAACGCAACTCTCTGTTGGTTGCCGCCTGATAACGACGATACGCGGTCTCTGGGGCCCAGACATCGAATACCTAACCGCTCTATCCAGCGGCCGGCAGCTTCATCCTGTCGGCTTGGCAGTACCAGTCCAAAAGGACCGAAGCCACTCAGCTTAGAAAGTGTCACATTATCCGCCAGGCTCAAAGAAAGTGCCAGGCCTTCTTGTTTGCGGTCCTCGCTTAAAATCCCTGCACTCTGCATCCACCGCCTGACCGGCGAAGCTGGGCCTGTATAAACACCCAGCCGAATTTTTCCCTTACGAATCGGCTCCAGCCCAAATATGCTCCGCAGCAGTTCCGTTCGGCCCGCACCCACCAGCCCGGCGATGCCTAAAACCTCTCCGCGGTGAAGTTGCAGACTTGCCGATTCAGGCCTTTCCAGACCTGCCAAATCTTCAATCTCCAGAACTATTTCGCCTGGCCGACGCGCCGAACGAGGATAAAGCTCGTCAACCTGCCGGCCTACCATCAGCGCTACTATTTCGTCAATGCTGATGGCGTTCACATCGCTGCTGCCGGCCACTTTTCCGTCCCGCAGAACTGTCACGCTGTCAGCAACACGCTTGACTTCTTCAATAAAATGCGAGATGTAGACGATGGCTTTGCCCTGTTTTTTCAGCCGGCCTATAATCTCGAACAGCCGCTCGACATCCTGCTGCGTCAAACTGCTGGTCGGCTCATCCAGGACCAGCACCCGGCAGCCGACCGCCAACGACCGCGCGATTTCCACCAACTGCTGCGAGCCGACCGACAGCCTCCTGACCTGCGCATCCGGCGTCAATTCCGGATTATCAAACTCCTTAATCGCCTCAACTGCCCGCCGGCGGACTTGCTTATAGTGCACTATGCCCAGCGTTGCCGGTTCCATGCCAAGCACAATGTTCTCTTCGACGCTAAGATGCGGGGCTAAGGAAAGCTCCTGATAAATCATCGCCACGCCTGCCTTGCGAGCCTCCAGCGGATTGCCTGGCAAATAGGGTACGCCGCTAAGATACATCTGTCCGGCATCCGGCTTAACCGCCCCAGAAAGCACTTTCATCAGCGTGCTTTTGCCGGCGCCGTTCTCGCCGACCAGCGCCAGAACCTGCCCCCCATCAACTTTGATGCTCACGTCTTGTAGCGCCACCGTTGCGCCGAAGCGCTTACAAATCCCCCGCATCTCCAGCCGCAGCGCCGATTGCTCCCAATCTACTCGTTCAGCCATTTTTTGGAGTCCGGCTCCAGCAGGCTTTTGATTCTGGGCTCGTTCATGTTTTCCGGAGTCGCCACCTCTGAGCCGGTGTCGATTCGCTTGTCTACCTTCTTGCCTTGCAGGTGCTCGACCATAGTTTTGACGCCCAGGTAACCCATATTGATAGGGTCCTGTAGTACCAGCCCATGTATGTGGCCTTTCCGCAGCGCTTCGACAAGGCGGTCGGAGCTATCAAAGCCGACATATTTCACCTTGCCGGCCAGGCCGCTATCCTGCAGGGCCCGCAGCATTCCGAATGTTGACGATTCGTTCGGGCAAAAAATGCCATCAATTGTCAGACCGCCATCGGGCGTACGCAGCGGCGCAAGCAGATTCTCACTTGCCTTATAAGCGCTTTCCGTGGTTGCCCCAGCATATTGATTTGCGCTGACCACCTCGATTTGCGGGTATTCCTCCTTCAGAACATCCAGAAATCCCTTCTCACGGTTGGTCGTACTGGCTGAGCCTACCTGATAGCGGAGCATAATCACTTTGCCTTTGCCGCCTAAAATCTCTGCCAGGCGTTTGCCGCCCTTTCTGCCACCAATATAGTTGTCGGTTGCCACAAAACTGACGTACTTTTCGCTCTTTAGATCGCTGTCGATAATCACCACGGGTATGCCGCTGCGGACCGCTTCCTCGACCGAACCTCGCAGGGCCTCATCATCCAGCGGCGCCAGCACTATGCCCGACACCCCGCCAGTGATGAACCCCTCCATCACCCTGATTTGCGACTCCCGGTCATCCTCTTTCATAGGCCCTTTCCAAATAATTTCCACGCCCAGGTCTTTGAATTCCTGCTCGGCTTTAACCGCCCCAGCGTGAATCGACTTCCAGAAAATGTGCGTGGTGCCTTTGGGAATGACGGCGATACGACGCTTGCCTGTGCCTTCGACTTTTTGCCGACAGCCGACCACAACAAATGCCGATATGGCTGCAAGCACGACTACTGCCAAAATTTTTTTCATGGTCTTTGCTCCCTAACAGTAAAATAACAGCCTACAAAGTATATCTGCTCAGCCGAGGATTACAAGAAAGATTCGTGGGCTGTTGACAGACTCTATTTTTTCCCTTAGCATAACCGGGCGGATAAGAAAAAACTCAAAACTAAAAACTCAAAACTGGTTGCGGCTGGCGTAAAGGTATAAAAAAGTGAAGGTTGTAGCTGTTATACCTGCTCGATATGGTTCTACAAGATTCGCCGGTAAAGTTCTCGCCAAAGATACGGGCAAATATCTTATCCAGCATACATACGAACGGGCGTGCCTTGCCAGACTGCCTGAGAAGGTTATAATTGCCGCCGATGACGAAAAAATCGCCGCCGCCGCCCGCACGTTTGGGGCCGAGTGTGTTCTGACTTCGCCTGAGCATCAGAGCGGCACCGACCGCATCGCCGAAGCCATCCTGAAATTAGCGGATAGCGGGCAGCGTACAGCGGATAGAAAGGACAAAAAACTATACGCTAAACGCTATACGCTGAACGCTAATGATATCGTAGTAAACCTGCAGGCTGATGAGCCGGAAATCGACCCGGCTAATATTGATTACGTCGCCCAGCTCCTAATAGAAACTGAAAACTCAAAACTCAAAACTCAAAACTATGGAATGGCTACGCTGGCCGCCAATTTTCAAAACGTCGAGCAAGTTGCCGACCCAAATATCGTAAAGGTGGTAGTAGCGTGGAGCGGACAGCGTGGAGCGGATAGGAAAAAACTGAACGCTAAACGCTATACGCTAAACGCTGCCTGCGGAAAAGCGATTTACTTTTCGCGTGCGCCCATGCCGTACGACCGGGAAAAAGCTGGCATAGGCAGAGTCGAACAATATCTGCGGCACATTGGCATTTACGCCTATCGCAAGGAGTTTTTGCTTAAGATAACTTCTCTGCCGCAGACGCCGCTGGAGAAAATCGAAAAACTCGAGCAGTTGCGGGCCATTGAAAACGGCTTCGACATTTTAGTCGGCAAAGTCGAACACGCTTGTGAGGGCATCGATACGCCGGAACAATACGCAGCGTTTGTTAAAAGATATAAAAAAAGCCACAGAGAATAATTTTGTTTTTAGCCACAGAGGGCACAGAGAACACAGAGGAAATTAAAGAAATGAGTTATGACCCAGAAAAGAGCTTGAAGGATGCAAAGAAACTCTTAGATTCTCGTGATCTTCAAGATGTTGTCTCCCTGAGAATGGAGCCAGAACCGAAAATAATGTGCTGTTGTTCTAATTGCTGGCCATTGGTCTGGCAGAAAGTTAATGATTTAATCCAACCTCAAGGGCCAGTTGAGCACGAAGGTCGAGCAGTAGTCGAGTTTGATAACGAGAGACGCGTATTAGAGCAGCATGAGAGCGGCCCTGAAATTATGTTACTTGTTACCGCCTCCATAAACTTAATGTCTGCTGTTATAAATCTGATTGTTGCTGTTTGCAGTTCGCTTCGGAAAGAACGAAAATGTCCTGCGAAGATAAAGATTGTCAAACGTCGGTTCTTTCGCAAGCGAGTTGGCGAGGATTTGATTGTTGAGATCAATTTAGATGATTCAAAGCTAACCCAGGACAAGATGAAAGGCATAATTGAATCTGCCATTAAGAAGTCTCTTGTTTCAAAAAAATATTGATTTCTCTGTGTCCTCTGTGTCCTCTGTGGCTAAAAATAGAAATTTGTTTCCTCTGTGGCAAAAAAGGATGATTTATGCCGAAAGAAAATAAGAGGTCCCTCGACTTCGCTCGGGATGACCAAAAACCGGTCAATTTATTAGCTTCTGTTGGTGACATATCGGCTGAGAGCGAATTTTTTTCGCCCATGCCGGCTGGTTATAAAAAAGGAAAAACCCGCTATGTCTTTGTGATGGGCACAGTGATGAGCGGCCTCGGTAAAGGCATATTCTCATCCTGTCTTGCCAAGCTGCTGCAGGATAAGGGCCTAAAAGTCGCGCCAATCAAGCTCGAAGGATACCTGAACATCGACTCCGGTACGCTCAATCCCTTCCGGCACGGCGAGGTATTTGTGCTGGATGACGGCATGGAAACCGATATGGACCTGGGCACCTACGAGCGAATGCTCGATCAGGATTTGACCAGGGCAAACTTTGCTACCAGCGGCCAGATATTCAGCGCCGTTCTGAACAAGGAGCGACACGGCGATTATCTCGGCAGAGATGTTCAGATGATTCCGCACGTTACCAGCGAGGTCAAGCTAAGACTCCGCCAGTTGGCGGTTGACAGCGACGCCGACGTGGTGTTTGTCGAGATAGGCGGCACGGTGGGAGACCTGGAAAACGCCTACTTCATCGAAGCAATGCGAGAGCTTGCCTACGAGGAAGGGCCGAATAGTAGCTGCTTCGTGGCTCTAACCTATATCCTGGAACCGCCAACGCTCGGTGAGCAAAAATCAAAGGCAGCACAACTGGGAATAAAGCAACTGATGCAGTGCGGCATTCAGCCGGATATCATCGCCTGCAGGGCAAGTAACCCCGTCAACGAAAAAGCCAGGCAAAAAATCAGCGTCTACAGCAACGTGCCGATGGAAAGGGTTATAAGCCTACCCGATTCAGCCAGCGTTTATATGATACCAGCGATGCTGCGGGAAAACGGCCTGGATTTTGCGGTGCTGCGGCTACTAAAAATCGAGGACAGAATCAATCTGCGGCATGAACGCAAGGCCTGGGCGCAATGGTGCGATTTTACCGACAAAATAGAGTCGCTAAATCGGCAAATAACAATCGGCGTCACGGGCAAGTACACCGCTGTGCGAGATAGCTATGCCTCAATAATCAACGCTCTGGAGCACGCCGGCATCGCACTATCCTGCGACGTCAAAATAAAGTGGATTGAAACTACCAATATCACCGACGACAATGTCGGCGATTTTCTTGCCGACGTTGACGGCATAATCGTTCCGGGCGGCTTCGGCACACGCGGCGCCGAAGGGAAAATCGCCTGTATAAAATACGCCAGAGAAAAGAACCTGCCTTATCTTGGATTATGCTTCGGCTTCCAAATGGCCATCGTAGAGTTTGCCCGTAACGTCTGCGGCCTAAAACATGCCAATAGCACCGAGATCGAGCCGAATTGTCCCGAGCCGGTAATCGACATACTGCCGGAGCAGAAAGAAATAGAAAAATTAGGTGGAAATATGCGATTGGGCGGCCAAGATATAGAGCTAAAGCACAACACGCTGGCGTGGAAACTTTTCGGCAAAAAAGACTCGGTGAGGATGCGATTCAGACACCGCTACGAAGTTGCCCCCCGTTATATCGAGATGCTTGAAAAAGCCGGCTTGGTATTTTCCGGAAAGGCGCCCGGCCAGCCCATTATGCAGATTTTGGAGATTCCGTCCCACCAATTTTTTGTGGGCACTCAGGCGCATCCCTGCCTGACTTCGCGCCCGCTGCGGCCTCAGCCAATGTTTGTAGGCTTCGTGGCGGCGGCACTGCACAAACACTATCCGCAACAAGATATGCCTGATTGCACAAATGCCACGCCCAAAACGTGTGAGCGCACTTATTAGCGGATTTTACAGAATCAGGGTGCTTCCGGCGGCTTGGGCTTGGATTGGATTTGCCCCCGCATCTTTTCGATTTCGGCTTTAAGCGTTTTGATTTCCTGCTGCAATTTCGCGTTTTCCTCTACAACCGTGGTCACTACACCTTCCACCTGCTCTTTTACGTTCTGCTGAAGCTGTTTCTCTAAAGCCTCTTTGCGCTGCACACATTTTGCCAGCTCTGCTTGTTGCTGCTTCATCTGTTTTTCATATTGGGCCTTTAGCTTGGCAATCTCCTGATCGCGGCGGGCTAAATCCTGCTTTAGCTGCATATTCTCAGCCGCTATGGCTCTACTTTTCTTCTCGCCCGGCAATTCTTGCTGCCGGCAGCTTGCGCAGAACAGAGCAACAATACCAATCACCAGAACTGCAGCTTTGGGCATGAATACTTTCATTTTGTCATCCTTTCCAAAATGACGGCCACAAAACAATCGGTTTCCTATGTCACTATATCGCCCGCGAACATAGTGTCAAGAGCTTGAGCTATTCAAACAGAACTGCGAGCTTTTTCTTGTCAGCGGCACTGATTTGGCTTTTGTCCGTCCACACCGCCAGCTCCAGACTCTTTCTGCACGGACAATCCTCGCTGACAAGCTCGGCCTCGCCAGCCAAAACAGTCTCTATGAGTTTCAGACAATTGTTCGTTGCGGCCTGCAGGTTCGCCATTATCTCCTGGAGCAACGATTGCTTGACTTTTTTCGCATGATGTGGCCGCCAGCAGTCGTAGTCACTGACAAGTGCGATAAGCGCGTAGCAGATTTGTGCTTCTCTGGCGAGCTTCGCCTCGGGCATAGCGGTCATGCCGATCAGGTCACCGCCCCATCCACGGTGCATAAGCGACTCAGCCCGCGAGGAAAACTGCGGCCCTTCCATACATACATACGTGCCATCCGGATGCGTCATCACATCAATCTCTTTTGCAGCATCAATCAGGACTTGGCTGACCCGGCTGCAAACCGGTTCAGCCATCTCGCAATGCACCACTGCAAAGCCGGTGAAAAATGTGCTTATCCGCCTGAACGTCTTATCGATGAACTGGTCCACAACAACCAATTCGCCCGGAACGATTTCTTCCCTAAGTGAGCCTACCGCTCCGCTGCCGATGACCGTGTGGACGCCGAGTTTTTTCATGGCAAAAATGTTCGCGGCAAACGGAACCTCACTCGGTGCAAGTTTATGTCCCTTACCATGCCGATTCAAAAATGCGATGCGCTTCTGTCCTATTGCGCCTACCATAATTGGCGCACTTGGTTTTCCAAACGGCGTATCGACATCGTGAAGTTTTGCGTCGGTTAGCCGCTGAGCCAGCGCATCGCCCAGTCCCGTCCCGCCGATTATTCCGACCAATTCACCTTCCATGGTTATCGAACTCCCATGCGTCAATCGTCCTTTATGATAATCCCGTTGCTCCGAGGGCACAATCTTTTTCACGCACATCAGCAAGAATTGTCAGTTAATGCCGAAACGGTTTAAAAAATGGGAGCATATTTTCCATAAAAATTTTCGCCTAATACCCTCCAAAAACGACACACACGTCCGGAAATAATCCTGTCCACAAACTCGCCGGGACACTTTCCCAAAATTGTCACAATCACCGTAAGAGGACACCGCTTAAAGCTCTTGATTTATCCTGGCTGATATAGTATCATACGTACCATAGAAAAGTTCTAAATGGGGGACATCTTCAGGTAAGTCTTGCAGGAAGCGTAAATCCATCTTGCCTGTAACGTGCTGGCATAGTTTCAAGTGTCTGCTGAAACTGTGCAAAAACACAATCTGTCTAAGGGGGGTTAATAAACATGCTTTTTGGAGGAAACATAATGATGAAACTGTCGAACTTAGCAAGTTGGCTGACCCTAAGCATTGTACTTGTTGTTAGCCAGGCAGCTTTGGCCAGCCCAACATTTCAGACGTACATCAAAGGTGCTACCGCCGGTACGATAGGCCAAGACCAGGACTCCTGGTTCACATACGATAGTACCTTCGACCTGATTGTTGTCGGCGCTTATAGGCCGAACACTAATAATCTCACAAACGTCACACTGGTACTTTCAGTGCCACAAGGCCAAACGGGTACAATCTCAATCTCCGGCGGCGATGGCGTCACTCTACTTACATCGAAAACTCCGGCACACGGCACCTATAATCCCAAAGCCAATGCCAACTTTGACCTTCTGACAAATGTCGCCGGTCTCGATGGATACAGTAACAAAAATTTCCTGCCGGTTAGCTTCAACGAACACTACCCATTCAAGGCGAGCGTTTCCAATTTCCTGATTTATGACATCGGTAGTTTCGACAATCTGGGGCCTGTGCACAACTACGATGCTGACACCGGAACTATAACCTTAGCGGGCAGCGGCGAAGAGAAACTGTTTAACGTCTCGGTTACCGGCTTTAGCTGGGTCCACTTCGATGCCTATGGCTATGACCAAAGCTGCAAGAGCAAATCCGGCTGGAATATTAATCCCGCATCGCACGATTCTACTTATTATGTTCCTGCTCCGGGTGCTCTTTTGCTCAGTAGCATCGGCATGGGGCTTGTCAGTTGGCTGCGAAGGCACAGAACACTGTAAAATATTTGAACAACAAAAATAATCAAAAGGCCGTGAGTATCTCACTCACGGCCTTTGCTTGATTTGAATTTCCGATCTGTCCTGTAAGTTGATTATCAGGTATTTGCCGTCACTGTGAAATTCCGTTTTCGCAGTTCCAAAGGAATGCTGTTCGGTAGATTCTTGCGGCGCTTTGCGGATTAGGACCTCAGCCGGCTCCTTTTCAATACCTGAAATCAGAACGT
>Ga0172363_10000840_pt1 | contig 24024 bp, 38 predicted proteins | sample LakKivs2_kivu2a2_FD_114541 | JGI IMG/M metagenome (GOLD analysis project Ga0172363, IMG submission 114541) | Sediment microbial communities from Lake Kivu, Rwanda - Sediment s2_kivu2a2 | ecosystem: Environmental > Aquatic > Freshwater > Lake > Sediment | place: Rwanda: Western Province, Lake... | reverse complement strand
TTTCTAACAATTCTATATTTTGGAAATTTTGCATATCCTCTTAATAAATAATCTATTCTTTCATTAAATAATTTAAATGCTTCTGATTCTAATAATGATTTTAATTTTAATTGGAATTTTGGATCTTTTAATGACATTATATTAGCTAAATATCGTTCAGGAATTTTCTTACCCCAAATATTATGAGCAAATCTAGATAAAATAACAGATCTTGGATTTTCTTTAGAAGCAAATATTGGAAATGAATATCCGTGGTCAATAGGAAAAACTTTAGAATAATATTTTTTTCCTGTCATTTTATTTTGTAAAATTCCATTTCCTAGAGGAATATATTCCTCGCCATCGATATAAATCATAATTAATCAACCTCAATCAATTTCACTAATATGTTACCACCATGGCGATCTACATTACCACCTATAAGGTCACTTAAACCAATTTCCCATAATTGTTTATCATCTAGATTATTCACAAAAGAATCCGTATTTCCTTCAATATGCTCTGCATCTATCCATCTATGACAAGATCCGATATATTCCCTATCATTATGAGTATATTTTTTTATAAATGCTTCTGGAACTAAATTAAATCCTAATTTGCGGTCTAAAAGATAAAAAGCTTTTTCACGTTTATATTGTGAATGAGCAGGAATATATCTCCATCTACTGGTATGCTCAAATTCTTTTGGTTTAAATAAGAATTGTTCTCCTTTATCATTAGTTAATCTCCAAGACTTATTTACTCCCTTTTTCCCAGACGTTCCTGAAGTTCCAACTTCTTCAAATTTAGAAATAGCTTCTTTTGATTTTAGGATATCAATTAATGACTCAACTTTTATAATATGCATTATACTTTATCGATTTGGCAAAATAATACCAGACTCTGTTTTCTTCTCCTTTTCAATTATAATATTATTCAATGCCCATATTAAAAATTCTAATTGAGAAGTATGCTTTGAACATAATCTGTTTGTGGTTTTTCCAGGTAATACATTTCCTATACATCCTGGATAAATACATCGTTCATACTTATTTTGTTTCATTACTTTTTCCTTTTCTTGCTTGGAGGTATTTCTACAATATCCCAATCAATGTCTCCTATTCTTTCAGTATATCTCTTTGCACCTTCCAAACTAGCACAAATATCTTGAAGAGTTACTCCAGGATCATTTTTAAGTATTTCTCTAGCTTCCTTAATATTAATATTATCTGCTTTTATAGCCCGATATATAGGAACACATTTAGAACATAGATTACCGAGAGCTATTGCGCCATCATGTGTTTTCCAATAATAATCCTGTTCCCATTCATTTCCTATTGCTTTATGGCCACAACACATTATTATATCACTCATTATCTTTTACCTCCTTTTTAGCTACTTTAACAAATCCAGCATTTAACATATCTTTTACGCCCTGACTATATCCAGCATTTTTATAAATTGTGTTTAATCTATCCGGTAAATCTTGATTATCCGCCTTTATAAATATTTCATCCATATCCAGAATCATATTAATAAATTTTTGTGGCTGGAAAATGGGATGTTCTTTACAAGTACTATATTCCTGAGAATAACATTGACTAATTAACTTTGTTATTTCTTCCCTAATTTTATCACATTCATTCATTTTGTTTTCTCCTTTTTAAGAACAAAAATATAATCACCAGAAAATTCCCAAGTTCCATATTTTAAATGTCTATAAATTTGTAAATTTTTATTTTTCGAATTATATATATTACCCCCTTGAGTTTCACCATAATCTTTTACTATAATTCCTTTAATAATAAAGCCATTAGATTTTAATATTTGTGAACATAGGAAGCCCAATGGAATTTCTTCACCATTAGCATAAATTTCTCCGCAAACTAAAATTAAGTATTTTCCAGCTTTCAAAGATTTTGTTATATTCGAAGAAGCTAACTTAAACTTTTCAAGAAATTCAGAATATTTATAATTACTTAAGTCAGATAAATGATCAGAAAATTTAATTATATTAGAATAAGGAGGATGCCATATAATCAAATCATACTTTTCATTTCCAAAATCTTTAAAAAGAGAATCTGCATATTGTATATCATCATTAATAGGATTTAAATCAAACATATCGACATTTCTATCAATTAGCTTCCCCACGTCTCCCGTTGTTCCACTTCCGGCCATTGGATCAAGAATTGAATCTCCAATATTTGTATATCTTAACATCATTATATAAGGAATTTCTGGTATAAAATTTCCGTGAAACTTTCTATTACCACAATTTTCCAGAAAATTTAATCTATAATTTCCTATCCACATACCTTTTACAAAATTTGAAAATTCTTTCCATCTACTCAAATCTAATGTTTTCTCTAATTTAATATCAAAATTTTTCATCGACCTCCTTCTTATATTCCCCATATCGTTCCACATCTTTGACATACTTTTCTAGTACCATCTGGAAGGATTTCAAATTGTGAATAACCACAGACTTTACATAGCCTATCTGCAACAGTATTCGTTCTTATTGTAGGAACTCTAGAAGCAAAAGTTTTCTCTAAATTAACTAAATCTTGCATATTGCCAATGAAGGTTGTTCCCTTTTTTCTATCTTTAGCATAGAAATCAAAATAAACTCCAACCGCCAGCATGACTGAAATAAAAGAGTCTCCATGCCCGCTTGGAGTATTTGGTGCTTCTAATGAATTAGTAACACATAAAATTTGCGAAATAAATCTATCATTATTTAAAAGTTTAATTCTATTTTGTTCAACTAATATTGAAAATTGAGTAGCTAATTTTACTTTTCCTTTAGCTTTTGGTCCATCTCTAAGACTCAGAGTAATTGGAATTATTTGTCTTGGTAACTTTCTTTCTTCCATCTCTCCTCTGGTATTATCTAAATATCCCCGTTGAATATTAAAGTATTCTATACAAGCATTCAGATATTCTACTTGTTTAGTATAATCCCAATTATCTAGAAAACGTTGACCTATCATTATTAAAACTTCTAAAGGAATTCCATTATTATCTAATCTTGAAGAATCTTCATCAATTGCAAATATAGAAATATGTGAAGGATTACTCTTTTTGCCAATATCCATTCCAAGCAATGTCGTCTTATTTCTCCACCAATAACTGTCATTATTTTCATCTAACATAATTCTACCATCCCGGAGGCTGATAATTAGTAAGGCTTTTATCAATAGTCTTACTTAATTGCTCATGTGTAAAGAAGGCTTCGGTTGAATAAATTGGAGTTAATAAGAATTCTGTACTAAATGCCTTCCAACCTCCATCAATTTTTCTTTGATCCAGCCATATTTTATTATACATTTCTTCCCAAAGAACTTCATGTTCCGAATCGGGATATAATGCCGGCATCCAAAGCATATGCTCTTGAAAAGCCTCTTTTTCTTTCAAATGAAACAATAAATCATTATTACTAATAACAGTTCCAAAAATAACTAAAGGGCAGTCTTTATTTGGAATGTTCAATATTTCTGCATCAAACATCCTCGTTGATTTTTCTATTTCTGTAAATGTCATAGGATTTTGAAGATCTCCTTGGACATCATCAACACAAGTTAATAAATTTGTATGTAGTCCTCTTTTTACGCCAAAAATTCCAGATGAATAAACCCTACATCTTTTATTACCAATTTTATAACTAATTGAACTATCTGATTGTAAAGATAAATCTTGCATTATACTTGATAAATATTCATTATTTCTAATAATTTCCTTTGTATGAACAGAGTGAATTGTAGCAAGTTCCTCTTTATATGAAATAATAAGTCCTTCTCCATATGAAGTTGCCATTGTGAGCATTCTATAGATGCTTAAAAAATTGTTTAAAATTGTAGATTTTAAATGATATCTAGGAAGGACTGCTAATAAGTATTTATTATTAGAAGATAACATTTCATCTACTGCAGCACACATTTTTCTAATATGCCAAGAATTCCAAGAATACATTGGAAAACTTCTAGGTCCTTGTTCTAATACAAAATTTTCAAAAGAACCTATATCTAAGATAGTATCCGGAGCTGTTAATAAATCTGATAATTCTTTATATGCTTCAGAAAAAGGGATAGTTTCTTCAAGATTTGTACTCTTTTGTATTCTCATTTAATCTTCAATAATTTTATCACTTGATCTTAATGCCTTCTCTTGATATTTATTAAAAATTTCTCTAAGATCTTGAGCAATAACAAATAATAATGCTTGATCTTTAATTCTATTTTTTAATACTTTAGCAATATCCACAATAAAGCTGGTTTGTAATGCTTCAGCTTTTAATCTTCTTTCAACTTCTATTGTATTAATATACGCACTTGAAGCCTCAGCAAACTTTCTAGGTACAACTTCATCACTTGTAATTGCATCAATCGCTTTATCCCTAATTATCTTTAATTCCTTAAAAGTTTCATCTTGTTGTTTAAGCATTTCTTGAAGCTTGGTTCGAGAACTAGCATCTAATATTTTGTCTCTTTCATCCATCCAATTATATTGCTTAGCCCAGCTTCTCGTTCTACCTTTCCTCAGCTTTAATCCTTTATCTATATCTTCAGGATTTTTTCCTCCAAGAAATAACGTTTTTGCCTCAGATTTTTTCAAGGCAAACTCGGCTTCTGTATATCTCGGAAGATTTATTTTAATTAATGATTTTTCTGTCAATTTTTTCTCCGTAATATCATAAAGTTCTATCTTTGATATTCTTCTCTTTTTCTTGCTTTTTTCGTCATAATTAATCTTCTCATTTTATCGGCATTTACATTTATACTTTCGCAAAGCTCTTTAAACCGTTCAGAATTTAGAAATTCAATTGCCTCCGCTTTTGTTTCAGTATTTCCAAATTTTAAATCTTGAGCCGCTAATCTAAACATTGCTCCAATTAGATTTACAATGCCATCGTAAATACATTTATCTAATTGAATATCATCCGACATTGTATATAACATAAAGCTTTTCTATTCTTATCCATTCTTCACCTCGCTTTTATCAATAATATTATTTAATTCACCAGTTAAAATATTAACATCGCTTCTTGATTCAATTGGAATGATAATATCTCGTCTAGAAGCTATAAAATCTGCGACATGAACACAAGTAGCAAGTTTATCCGACCAATCTAAGATATAAGGAAGATCATATTTACCCATATGATACATAATTAATCTCGATATTGTTCTATATAAATCTGAATCCAAAAAATCATTTTTAGTAAAAATATCTCTAGCTAATACTGACCACAAATATCCATGCCCATCAACAGTATGTCCTGAATTTTCAGGATAACCATTGGAACAATTATGCACAAGAATACCATATGCAAAATAGTTATGATGCTTTTCTGTCTCTATATTATAAACTTCTTCCCCATTTTCTTTATGTTCAAACAATTTTTCTTTCACTTTAATTACTTCAACATTAGGATTATAATTAAAATTCATAATCCTATCTTTAACATTATTATGATCATCTTGCAATTCATGTTCCCAAATCACTAATATATCATATCCTTTGCTTTTTAAAGCAGAAAGTCTTCTATAATCTCTTCTTATTATTTCGTTAGCGGTTGTGCCATCAAATAGAATAATATTTTCATGCCCACATTTTTTGCAAGCATGCCAGTAACATCCATATCCTTCAATTATCTTTTTCTTCCCTCTTATATTAATAAAATCTGGGATAAAACCATCAATAGAAATTCCTGCTCTAGTATTTCCACAATATTTATACTCACCAGGACAAATATTCCTAACAATATAGGAGATTTTCTTTTCAACACTTTTTGTCATTAATTCTCTTCCTACTATAGAATCTTTTTGTTTTTTAATATATTCTAGATTCTTCCATAGGTTTTTAGCTATTTCAGAACGTTTTTCTCTATACTCTTCTGTATGTGTAGCTTTCGCAGCATCTATAAGTTTTTTAGCCAAAATTGGGTTCTGCCATCTTTCCTTTAATTGTTCTGATCTTTTTCTCTTCATTTCACTTGAATTAAAAATAATAATATTTGCTTTTGAATGTTTATCTTTTATTTTCGCCGCTCTATCTTTCCCATAAAACTCCTCAAGTGACATATTTCTTTTGCTTAAATTAAATAATCTCAAACCCAAAGAATTATATTTGTATTGTACTAATTCATCATTAACATTAATATCTTTTGCTTCTATCCATCGAATCTCTCCCTTTTTAATCACGGCAAATGGATGATTTATAGTGCATCTTATTTCATTTCCATTAGAAAATCTTAGAATAATAAAATCATTAAAAGTTCTTCTAAATATCTTTGTAACTTTATCCCATACCTTTTCCTTTCCATTCCATGATAACACATCATCACCAATCTTTATATTTTCAATCTTCTTTTGAATTACATTAATTTGCTCTTCCTTTTCTATTTTGTTCTGTCTCCATCTATTATTTTTTCTTCTTTTAAAAATATCTCTGCTTGTTATTGTTGTTCCTTTAGGAAAGCACAAATCATGCATAATCAATGCTGCCAGCACGCAATCTTTTTCTAATCCTGTAATACTTAAACATTCACATAAATAGCTTCCAATTTTAACAGCTTTCTTTGTATGAAGAACTTTTCCGCCTTCACAAAATTCATCTTTAGGATGATATTCGCCTGTGCTAGAAGAAGGAATAGTCCAAAAATACTTTGGAGCATATTCCAAACATTTCAAAACTAAACTTTTTACCTTAGAATTATGTATTAAATTTATTTCATTTGTAAATCGTTCAATCATTAAAATAAATTTTTCTCCGTTCCAAATCTTCCAAAATCAGTGTGCCCAGAAATAAAAACATTGCTTTTACACTTACAAATCCAATATTCTTTATCATCTACAATTATTCTATCAATAAGTATTTCATTTCTAGTACATTTCTTTTCTTTAGCCCATAAACAATCAGAATTACAATTAACAAAATCACCTTTCATACATTCAGCAAAAACATGCTTTATTCCTGAAGCGCTAATCCTTGAATCCTTAAATCCTGGAAATTCTTTTTGGCATTCTGCCATACAATATCCATCATTATCTCCCAAAAAAACATAATGTTTTCTATATGCGAATCTAACAGGTATATCCAAAAATTTAATATACGGACAGGAATAATTTCTACAAAATATTTTCATAATTAATCCCCCTATACTTATTGCTTAAATTAAACATCTTTCATCATTACATTCAGATAATTCCTTCAATGGCGCAATTTCTCTACTTCCTTGACGATAAAATGTTAACCCCTTACATTCCAAAGAATGCGCTAATAATATAGATTTTTTGATATCTTCCTTAGTTGCTTCAAACGGTAAATTTATTGTTTTAGAAACAGCTTGATCAGTATATCTCTGAAATATGGCCTGTGTTCTAATATGCCATTCAGGCGTTATTTCTGTTGCTGTTTTAACTATTTCTGATAATGCTCCTAATTCTAATTTCGTCCCATTTAACACTTCTTTAGTATATGTTTTTGCAAAATAAGGTTCAATTCCACTAGAACATCCTGCTATAATAGAAAGACTTCCAGTAGGAGCAATAGTAGTCGTACAAACATTTCTTCTTTTTACACTTCTTATATTCACTCCCTTCTCTATCCCTAATTTGTAAGATTCTTTGTGCGATGTTTTAGAAATTAAAGACATTATTTTTTCAGCTAATTTTAACGCTTCTTCAGTATCATATTGTATATTTAAAAGAGCAAGCATATCTGCCCATCCCATAATGCCTAAACCTATTTTTCTTGTATATCTAGATTTCCTAGCTATCTGAATTCTAGGATATTTATTGACATCTATCATATTATCTAAAAATCTAACCGCTATCTTGACTACTTCTTCTAATCGCTCAAAGTTTATTTTTTTATCTGAAGAAACAAATTTTGATAAATTTATGCTTCCCAAATTGCAACTTTCAAATGGCAGAAGAGGTGCCTCGCCGCAATTCGAAATAATAATACCGCTTTGCTTTGTTTCACCTATCGAAGTAATTACACAATAATTATGGAACTCATCTACTGTAATGTTATATACATCTTCATATCCACAAAATTTTATAGAAGATATCTTATGATTCTTTCTCATAGCTAATATTTGATGTTCTCTATAATTAGGATCTTTCCATAATTTCTTCATAATTTCCGAAATTTTAGCCCCATATTCAGGCCTTTCTCTAAAAGCTCTCTTCACTCCTTTAGAAACATTATTACAAACTTCTGATGATCTTTTTTTTCCTAAATGATGTTTAATTATATTTTGCTTTTGCCATTCTGGGTTATTAAATATATTCTTTTCTGGAAATCTCCTCATTGGATTATTATTACCAGAAATGTCATGAAATTTCTTTTTATGTTCAAATGTGGGAATTAGATTTTCCTGACTATTATTTAACCCATTAAAATCACAATGATGGACTTTTTCTCCTTTTAAAAGTCTTCTACCTAAATTAAATTCAGAAATCAATCTATGCTCCTGATACACATTGCCTCTAGCTCTTTGAATTCCCCAATATTTTATAGATTTATTTCCATATGAAAATTGATATTTATCGAATCGCATAAGGCTATCATTTATAGATAATTCTGAAACCTTCCTTCTTGTACCATCTTTAAGATAAAACTCATGATTGGATGTTGCCTTTATATATGAACCGTCATCTAAGACTATTTTATATACTGGCTGCTTCACACCTGTTTTTCTAGGATTTCTTCCCCATCTAATATGTTTCCATCCCTCTGGATCAGAACAATAAATTGGAATATCTTTATTTTCATCTGCCAATTGCTTAATTGAAACAGCCCCTCTTCCATCTGCAACTGCTATTAAAGTATCACCTGCAATACATGGATTTGTTGCAAAAATATATCCTAATTGAGGTATAGGATTGTGTTTATTTATTATATCAAGAAATAATACCCCAGGTTCGCCACTATCCCAAGAATTTTCACATATTTTATCGAGAATATCTTGTGCTTTTATCTTTTCTTTATATGGAAATCCTCTATAATGAAGTTGAATGTAGTCGCCATTCTTTATGAAATTAAAAAATCTATCATTTAATGCTACGGAAATATTAAAATTATTAAAATTCTTTTTATCTTTTTTGCAATCAATAAATTCAATAATATCAGGATGGGAATAATTAAGAATCCCAATGTTTGCTCCACGTCGAACTCCACCTTGCCTAACTATATCAGTTACTATATCGAAAGCGTGCATAAAACTTACGGGTCCACTCGCTACTCCTTGAGTTGAACTTACTAGTGCTCCATTTGGCCGCAAAGAACTAAAATTAAAACCAGTTCCTCCTCCAGAACGATGAATAACTGCGCTTTGTTTGACCATCTCAAAAATATCTTCTATTGAGTCGCCTATTGGTAAAACAAAACATGCTGACAATTGCGATAATTCTCTGCCAGCATTTATAAGGCAAGGAGAATTAGGTAGAAACTCTAAAGAATCCATTATTTCCAGAAATTTATTTTTCCAATATTTTTTATCTTTTTCGTTAGATGAAATATATGTTGCTACTCTTACAAGCATATCATCAGGAACTTCAATAACTTCTCCTTTTTTATCCCTAATAAGATATCTAGCGGTTAAAACTTTTTTGGCATTTTCGGACCATTGTGCACACATGCTAACTCCTTTCTTTTTTTATTTCTTGAAGTCGTTGGGGCTAACGGCATTCTAATCATACTTTTATCAATAATATATTCTTTTGCTCCAAATCCATTATTAAGTATCGGTTTTAATTTTAGCTTTTTTTCAAGATATGTTTGCCAAGATTTTTCGTATGTAAAAATTGAAGCTTCCTTTTCTTCTTTATTAAAATTTATTATTGTCTCTTTTTCAAAATCATTTTTCTGTCCAACTTTTTCTGCTTTATCTTTGGCTTGCTTTAAATTATTCTTAATCATTTTCTTCACTACCTATTATTGACTAAACTAAAGCCGCTGACCAACCAATAATAATCCAGCCAAGAAGTAAATTAATAAGAAGTATTTTAATTTTATTCTTCTTATGCAGCAAAAAAGCAACTATTATTGGCAGGAAATAAATTAAAACCATTATTAATAAAAACAAGACAATGCCCGCTATCATTATTATTTCTCTAATTTTTTTGCTTAAATTTCTTTACTATTAACTCTAAAAACACATCAGTTCAAATGTTCTATAGCATAATTATACCAATAAATAGCAAAGAAAAGCTCTTTTTTAGCCTCCTCAAAATTTCTTATTGCTTCTTCTAAATTCATCTCAGCTTCTTCAAAAATTTCTTCATTTTCATTCATATTAATCTCCATTTTTTGAAATTAATTGCTTTTTTATAATTCAAGATGCCATACAAAGATATACATGCCGCGTCACATATATCCTGATTACACATATTTTCTCTTCCCCAATTATCTATCGCAAATTTCATAATTTCTTCTTTTGTAGCATTTCCGTGTCCTATGGTTCCTGCTTTCCAAACTTTATTATCTACACTAATAAATGGAATACCATATCTAGCACATATTGCTTTTACTCCTCCAATTATTTGTGAAATTCCTAACGCAGCTTTAGCATTTTGTATATATATCGGAGATTCTATAGTCACATAATTAACCTCACATTTAAAAAATAAGAAAACTGCATTGTAATCTAACCTTTCAATTAATTGTACTAGTCTTAAATCTACACTCTTTAATTTACTCTCAAAGAAACCGCTTTTTATCAGTTTTTTATCTTCATTTAAAATTACACAAGCTATATTTTTAGAGCTACAATCAAATCCCGCTACTTTAATCATATACTAATCTATATCTTTAATTTTATTTCTTGATATAATTAATGAACTTAATTCTTGAAATCTTTTATGTTGTTCATCTAATATTAAAACAGCTTGAGTTAAAGCTTCTATAAGATCTTCTCTATTTAAGGATTTAATAGGCCTTCCTTTATAAGTAACTTCATAATCATTAGACATTATCATCCTCCTTTAATCGCTACTAACAATTCCTGCTTGTATCAATTTTGCATCTAATGTCCTTCGACTTATTTCACGACTTAACGTATCAAGCTGCATAGTATAAATTTCGATAATTTGATTTAATCCTAAAGCTTCTGCTTCCTTAATAATAAGTAATTCTCTTATTTTCTTAAAATTATCATCCTCTAAAATTAATTTCCCCAAAGCATAATCTTTAGTTACTTTTCTATTATCTATACTTTCTTGTACAATTCGTTTTGATGTTTTATTATCATGAGTACTTTTTAATACTGATTTTTCAACTTCCAAATCAGATAGCATCCTCAACGCATAACCTTTCCAGGCAGCTAATCTAAACATCCAATTACCTAATTCTGCGGAAGGTACTTTTGAAATCTCCTCCGGAAATTGATATTCTGATCCAAATGACCCTGGTTTGGAAGGTAAAGAGAATTTACTTAATCTTTGCTTTATTTCATCTTCTATCATTTTATTTCTCTGAACATAATTTTCTCCCTAAACAGTATTTCGGATTTATACAAATTTCGGGCTTTGGAACTATAACACCTCTTTTGTTACAATCATCTATATCTTTAAACATTTTTATTGTTTGAAAATATTTATCTTCATTAAAATTAACAAAGTGATATTTTATATCTTGATTATCTTTATTTTCATATAATATAATACCAGTTGAAAATTGAAGAGCTTTGGCGCATAGATTCCATTGCAAAAAGTCTTTTTCTCTATAACTAGAAATTATCTCTTTGAATCCTTTAGAATTTATAGATTTAAGCTCAATTAAAATATTTAATTCTTTATCATCTGGAATAATCAAATCACCCCTTCCCGAAACAAAGACTCCTTCCATAGTTTGTCTAAATGCAGGTTCTCTGGCTTTCAATATACCAATATCTTCAAAATAATCACCATATCTTTTATGCATGTAAGTACCATTATCTAAACGTCTTTGAGATTGTTGGTCAATATCATCATGGACCAATCCATTCATCATATATTGAATAAGTCTTGGGCATTCCCCCGCCCAAGAAGCATAAAAATAATTAATCAGTTTTACTGGCCTCTTCTTTTTCTCAAAAACCTTAGCTAAATCTTTTTGGAACCAATCTCTATTATCTAATTGATTAAGAATTTTATCTAACCCACTTTTCATTAATTTTACCTAAAATTTTCTTAAATTCTTCTTCAAATATATCATCCTCTATATCTACTGGAATATGCCATATACCACTAGGGGCATATTGAAGTAATATTTTATCACGTTTGTTCATTGCAGATTCAATACTATTAACTAGTTTTCCTTCTTTCTTTAATTTTCTATGTGAAGGCCCATCAATTTCAATAATCAAGCTTAATTCATTTATAAATAAATCAGCTCGATATTGCTCAATATCAACTTCAGCTCTAACTTTGAACCCCATATTGATTATTAAACGTTCAATTTCAAGCTGTTTTTTAGTAAAGTAAGTAATAGTGCTCATCTACTAAGAACTTCCGTTTTTAATACCTCAAATTTATCAATATTTTCTTTATAATATCTAACCACGTCTTCAACACCCTGTAAGGGTTTTTCACTGTCTTTTAAATAATACCAAGCTCCCTTTTTTAATATTATACTAAAGTCTAATGCTAAACCTATAATCATTGAGACATTATCAATTTGGCCAGTATCATATCTTAACGGTATGATACATTTTCCAAATGGCGGATAAAAATTACATTTTGTCACTACACAATTAATTTCATGACCTACTTGCTGCTTATTCTCATAAATCCATTCTCCACGCCTAATGTCAACAATTAAACTTGCAAAATAGTATTGCCCTTCTCCTCCAGGCATCTTTTTTTGGATTCCTCTACTATAAACAGTCCCAATTTGTTGCCTTTGTTGATTCACAGCAATTAAAACAGTTTTGTTATTTGCTGGAATTATCTTCCTAAATGCTTTATTTAGCATTCTAGGTTGCAACCCAATAAATTGTTGTTCCATAGATTCATCATCTTCTTGTGTAGGAACCAGCGCTGCAAGAGAATCAATAACTAAGACATCTACTCCCTCTTTTAAATAAAATATAACCATATCTAAAGCCTGTTCGCCATAGAGAGGGCGTGAAATAATAAGTTTGTCTATATCAATACCTGTAAGTTTAAACCAATCAGGGTCATATCTTTTTTCAGCATCTATATATACACCCACACCACCGCTTTTTTGTGCCGATTCAATAGATTTCTGTGCAATATATGTCTTGCCACTTGCAAAACCGCCAGTAAATAAATGTATCCTTCCTCTAACTAATCCTCCTCCTATCGCTTTATCAAATACATCAATATTAGATGGTATTCTTTTTAATTTAGCCTCTGGATTATTCCCTAACCCAGTAAAACATTGAAATGACTCATTAGCTTTTTTTAAAAGATCATCAATATTGATATTTTCATCGTCCTTTTTTGCCACTCTTTACCTCCCTATCAAATAATTTACAATTTTTAGATTCACAAATCATCTCTCCTAAACGATGAATTGCCGCACAGGTTTTTATTTCTTTATCCGTTTTGCTTGCTATATTTTGGCATTTGATCATTTTCATTAATTCTGACATAGCTTTCATATGTTCATCTGTTACTACATCTGAAATACAATTCATTCTACCTGTATAAAAAATTTTTCTTTCTCTGTGATTATCGGCTTCAATTATAAATTTAGTATAAATACTATCATCATTATTACCTATGAATCTCTGTTCTGAATAATGACAAAACCAATTCTCAAAACCGTTATTAAACAATATAATAGTTAAAGTATCACTATTACTATAACCGCTTTCTTTAGTTGTAGTTATTTCAAGTGCTTTATTTCTTATTTGCCCACTCCAATTCAAAAGTATTATTCCTTAACATTAATGCAATTACAGCATATCCGGCAATATCTAACCAGGAATCATCTATTGCTTCATTATTTGGGGCTAATTGATTTTTATACAAATTTTTTAATCGAGACATTTTATCATTTGTTCTAATAACAATACCAAACTCGCCAAATTCTAAAATATTGCTTCGACCATAATCTTTTTGTTTTTTTATAAGCATATTACATATATTGTCAGTAATATTTTTGCAAGCCTCTTCCCATGTCATATATTTTCTTCTCCAAAACTAGCACATATATAATCAATTGCTTCATCTAAATCGTCAAACATTATTGAAGCAGATTCTTTCATAAAAGGGTGCTTTGCATAAATGCTATCCGGATTTACTACAACTATACAATATTTATTCAGTAAATGCCCCCAAGCCAATTCAAATAAACTTCCTATTAGTACAACTTTTTGATTCAAAATATTTATCAAAATAATATCTGATCTTATCACGTCAAATTTATCTCGCATAAATAAATCTTTGGACGAATATCCCTTAAGATTATCGTAAGAATTCGTGATCTTTTGCTCATCATTAATAAGTCCTTTATTCCTCATTGGTGATAAAGATTTAATACCAACATCTGATAATCTTTTCGATGCTTCCTCACGCCATTTTATTGCCTCTTCATAAGACAATCCTCTAATACTGCCGCCTAAGTATACTGTATATTTAGACATTAATTATTTTCCTTTAACTTCATAACAGACATAAATTTATTCTCCGTTCAAGATTGATTTAAACTTCTTAATAATATCATCCCACGCACCATATCTTTTAACTACTTCATTAAACTCATTAATATCATGATCATTAATCTTCCAAATAATATTGTCATTCCTTTCTTGATAACCAATATGGCTTAATTCATGAAATAATAACGCTTCCTTTTGTGTTTCATTTGCCTTCTCCCACCATTTATCCCATATTTCTATAATATAATCTTTATCTGTCAAATATTTCCATTTCTTTGTTGCTCTTGAGCATTTTCCTAAGTAAGATGAATTATCAGCAATTAACTTTAAGAATTTTACTAAAGGTTTTTCTGGAAAATTAAATTCCTTAAGAAGCCTATTACCAATTTCTTCAATATTTTTATCTTCAGTATATTCTTTCATTTTACCTCCTTTAATTTGCGCTGTCCCTGAAGCTCTTCAAGACAGTCTAGAATGATGCCAGCATGAATAGTAAAAAGGGGCAGTACAAAAGGTTGTTTTATCATAATTTGTTTCACGACATCAACGGCTTCCTGTAAATCCTCATTACTTCTCGGTTGTCCTGATTTATCTATTATCTCCACTATCACCTCTCCTATAATATTTTCTAATTTTCACTCCTGCTTGTTCTAATAAATATTTTCCAGTAATCCCTGTTTTTTCATAATTATCAAGTTTTACTACAACTATTTCTGCTATCCCCGCATTTATAATACTTTTTGCACATTCAAAACACGGAATAATCCAATCAGTATACATTGTTGCCCCCTCAGTAGAATGCCCTAATCTAGCCGCCGCAGATATTGCATTCCTTTCAGCATGAGCCGCTGAACAATATTCTAATCCCTCTCCTGAATTAAAACCCATTTTCTTTCTAGGGCATATTAAATTATCTAAATCTTCAATATACCTTTGACTTTTATTAAAAATATATTGTCTATGTTTTTTATTATCACAGTGCATACATCCAACTGGGGGGCCGTTATAGCCTGTAGATATAATATAATTATTTTTTATTATAAGTGCACCTATTTTTTTTGACAAACATTTTGAGTTTGCTCCTACATCTCTACAAATATTATAAAAATATTCATCCCATGTCATTTTCTCTCCTTATCTAAAAACGCTTCCCATAAATTATTACCACTTCCAGAATCAACTTTTAATTTATAAGGTTTAAAATTACACATTGTTTTCTTGATAATTTGTTTATCTTCTTCATTTAACCCAGAAAAGACTAATTCATCATGAACTTGTAAAAACATCTTATCTTGAATTTCGAATGGAAGATTAACCATAGCTGTTTTTATTATATCAGCAGATGAACCTTGTATTCTACTATTGAGACCTTTATAAGCCTCACTAAGTTTCAATCTACGCCGACGCCCCATAATTGTTTCAATATAGCCTTTAGTTTGAAGTTCATTTTCAATAGATTTGAATTTAATATCCAAACGAGAAAAGAAATCTGAGCTGGCTTTTCTATCTAATCCTTTACTCATAATTTTAAATTTAGTTTTGCCCAATCCATAAATCCTTCCGAGAAATAACTCTTTACAACGACCACGTTGTTCTTTATCTATTTTATCAAGTTTATAAAGATGTTCTGCCAAATGCTGATATAAATCTATATCATGTTCAATTGCATAAATTAATTCAGGTTCATTACTATCATATGCATAAATTATTGCTTCCATCTGTGAATAATCAAATGTTGTAATATCACCTATAAAAGCTGATTTAATCAATTTCCCAAGATTAGAGTCCTTTCTTGGTAATTGTTGCAAATTTGGGCCAACGCATGACATTCTTCCTGTTCTAGCCCCCATTTGTTTAAAATTACAATGTAGATAATCATTAGAATCCATTCTATCAAGGAAACCTTCTATATATGTAGAAATAGTATGAATTAATGTACGATACTCCACAATATCCCTCGCAACTGGATGATCTATGGAAGCTAAAGCCTCTACATCTGTTTTTGGTTTACCGGTTGGAGTAAAAGTATTAGGGGTTATGCCTAATGTATCAAATAAATATTTACCAGTTTGATGTGAAGAACTAAGATTTAAATTAGGATATTTATTACTTAAAACTTCACATTTTTGTTCAAGTTCTTTCCTTAATTCAAGTAAATAATTTCTATTAATTAAGGCCCCCTTTCGTTCCATTCTAAGAAGAACTAGCAATAATTTTTTTTCTAATTTATAAATCTCCTTTTCTTCCAACTTTGGCCTCAAAATATTATAAATTGTAAAAGTATTTCTAGCATCCTCTTCACCTCTGGCTGCCAATAATTCTTCAGGAATATCTGCAAAAGATTTCAATTTATGTAATTTCTTATATTCATCAACTTTTTTCTTATTTACTAAATATTCTGGGCCTATCCATAGTTCAGTCATGCGTTCAAGTTTATGTGATTTATTTTCATCAATTATTTGATTTAAAAGCATAACGTCAGTAAATGTAACATCTTTTTCAGTATTGAGAGGAATATATTTATCCAAAAAATGAAAATCATATTTGGCATTTTGAAGAATTATACGATGAGATTTAATAAAATCTCTAAAAAAAAGACTTAATGTCTCATTTGAATATTCTTGAAGATTTATATAACCAGAAAAAGTATCATTCGCCAATCCCAAATATAAAGGTTTTTCTCTAAACCAGATTAATCCGGTCGTCTCAAAATCAAATCCAATATCGCGGGGGGCATGTATTGCAGTTTCAAGGTCTATCTTCATATTATTTTAACCAACTTAAAAAATCTTGCCAATACTTATCTAAATGGTCAAAGCAAAATTCACCCGTTTTACGATAATTCTCTTCCACTTTTTTTAATTCATTTATTATAGAAGATAAACTTTCTAATTTAGGCATTTTTGGCATATTAGTATTAGTAACAAATTGGGTAGCAATACTTTTCATTTTTTCAATATTATTTTCATATATATGAAGCGACCCAACAATATGATGATATTCACCAACTTCAACCCCAAGAGCAGAGGCATACATTTCTTGAAGCATAGTCCAATGCGATGCATCATAAGGAAAACCTAAAAATAAATCATTACTTCTTACATAACACATTAAATGTAATTTTTTATCACGATATAAAAATTGTAAATAATTATTACAAGGAACATCCCTAGTCTTTACTGTAAAGTCAACAGCGGGGTCAATTATAATAATAACCGCCTGTCTTGTAAAAATATCATCTTTTAATCTTTTTAAACAATTTTCTAATTGATCAACATCACCATGTTGCAAACTCCAATGTCTAAGACGAGGTCCATATGCGCCATGCAAACTAATACCATCATCTGAAAATTCTCTCATGCGTTTATTATAAAATTCTATTTGATCTAACCAAGGACTGCCAGACATTATCCAAATAAACTCCGCTGCTAGAAATTTTTTACTTAATTTTCTTGCTGTATTAGCAACAATTCTTGCCCTTGGATTTGTTAATATAAGATGTTGAAATCTACTTTCAATAAAATCTAAACCACGAGCGGTAACTTTTTCTCCAGTATCAATAACCTTTTGTATACTTTGTTTATATAAATCGTCTATATTACTGCTAATAATTGTATCATAATACATTCCCTTTACTCCTTTAATTTTACACTATTTAAAAATGAAAGAACTTCTTCTTCCATTCTTCTACGTCTAATATATGTTGGATGCGGTAAAGCTATAATTTGAGAATTAAAAGTCTTGACTTCCATCAAATTTATATCTAAATTAAATACTTTTATAGGAAGCTTGCCTAAAAAAAGAAAATTTTTGGGTTTCAATAAACGTATTTGTCTTATAATATATGGTTTACAATTATTAATTTCATCGATATTAGGCATTCTTGCATTTGGAGTAGCACATTTGATAATATTAGTAAGATATATATCATCCCAAGTTATATGTAATTTATCAAAAGTTTTTTCCAAAAATTTACCTATTAAACATTTCTGAATTCCAATCTTATAATGTGCTCTATAATCATAATTTAAACTTTTTAAAAGATCTAATTCTCCTGGCTGAGGAGGGCCAGGATTTATACCAATAACCATTAATTTCACATTACTTCCTGAAAATCCAGGCATAGGATATAATCTGTCTTTTAAAACACTTGAACATTTATTACAATGAAAAATATCATCTTCAAGTATTCGTAATTCGTCTAACATCATTAATCACCTTATCAGAAACCTTCTCATAAGAAGATGAATTAAACACTAAATCTTTTCTTAATTTTATATTGTTCAAAGATTGCTTTTTACAATCATTCAAAGCTATATTTAAAACTTCTTCAAGATTACTTAAATCTATTTTAACTAAAGGAACCGTCCCCTGTGCTCGAAATGGGTATTCACCAAAATTAGTCATAACCGGGTAAGCTTCACAATAAATACCTTCAACATTAGCACAACCTCCATATCGTTCTATAGTATAAAGAGAAACTATAATATCAGAATTCCAAAGAAGTGATATATATTGTCCACGTGAAAGACTCTTTTCTGTAAAACAATATAATGACTTAACATTATCTTTTAACCAGCCCCAAGAAATCTTTTGTGATGGATTAGTAAAAACAACACGGAAGTCTTGGCGTTTTTCATATAAATTATTAACAGCTTCTATAAATTCCTCATGATGAGTATAATTAATCATGCTTAATCTATTTGGAAATAAAATCATTTTTATTGTAGATTTAGTTTCAGGAAAAACAATATTTCTATATTTATTCAATTCATATGCAGAAAAACCGAAATCCCAAATTGTAGATTTCTTAGATATATCTAAAGCAACTTTGCTATTAATTCGTAAATCACAATTGTTTAAAAAAGCACACTTTGTTGATGGACAAGTAAATGTCACTAAGTCAGCGCATTCAGCCCCATCAATTTGACGCCAATCATAACTTATATCTAAAGGAACTTTTTCCTCATTTATTAACGGACAATCAATCCAGTAATTACTAACAATTATTTTTGGGTATTGTTTCAATTCATAACAGACAGTTTTAATGTTTCTTGTTAATTCTATTATATTGTTAATAATAATGTCATAATTGCCTTCTTTGAGAATATTATAAAAGAAATTAGCATCAAAATGATATCTATTAGTAAATGCTGAAATTGGGCTATCTCTAACAATAAATTTAATTTTATTGCTCGATCTGATGAGTAATTGATTATAATCTATTATATCAGAAAATTTATCTATTGGGGCAATCATAATATCAATATTCCAATCAGTCTTTTCTAACAATTGATCAACAATTCCCGCCACCATTATAAGATTAGAATCAGCGCTAATCCATTTATTGTTATTGTTATATACTGATTGTTGAACTATATATAAAATATTCATATTATTTTATTTTAAATAAGAAAAATTTTCCATTCCAATCATTTCCTAAAAAATCAAATTATTATCTCATTATAATGCTTTTATTATTTCATGAACTTCTCTATTAATATCATGATCAGTAGTATTTAATTTTAACTTTTTACAATTAGTCCATTCAAGAAATTCATCATAAATATTCATTAATGAAAAGGCATATTTTTTGTCAATTATTTCATCTTTATAATCATCCAAATTATTCTTATAACAAACAACAATTAATGAACCTAATGCAGAAAAAGCAATATCAACTTCTTTAAGTTCATTTTCATAAAAGGGGCGCCCAAAGACTCTAGAATAAACAAATTCTGATGGATAATATCTATCAAATATTAAGGAACTGTTTGTTAACCAAAGGATTTTAGATACTATTATTCCTTCATATATTTTATTCTTAACTAATTCTGGATTATTTGCTTTACGCATAATATCTTGCCCATAAGGTTTAAATACAGGAATCTGCAAAATTTTACTTAAATTTTCAGCAATATTTGTTTTGCCAGCACCATCACACCCCTCAAGTATGATTATTTTACCCATTTTTTCATATCTTCAATTATTTCATCCAAAGCATTATCTAATAAAATTTTTGGTTCCCAATTAAGAAGTTCTTTAATCCGTACACTAGAGCCAATTCTCTTTTGAACATCATACTTTAAGTCAGGTAATTCAACATACTTAAATTCTTTTTCAGGGCATATCTTACTCCATATTAATTTTGCCAATTCTAAAACAGTTATTTGATTCTTCTCATTAGAAATATTAAAATCAATATTTTTAATATCACTTTCTATAATTAATCTTATTGCCTCAGCTATATCAGCCGCATGTGTATAAACTCTTATTTGACTTCCATTACCAATTAATTCTAATGGATATTGCCCTTTTAACACTTTATATATTAATTGTGGAATCACATGCGAATCCTTAGATGGATCTTCACCAATCCCCATAGCATTAAAAGGTCTCACAATTATATATGGCAATCCATATTCCTCATTATATGCCTTACACCAATATTCACACATCAATTTCTGAAAACCATAAACTGAAGAAGGTGAAGGAATGAAATGTAAATCTGACTCTAATGAAGGATAGACATTTACATTTTCAAACACCATGCTTGAGGATAGTTGAATTATCTTTTTTAATAATCCCTTTTTATATGCTAAATAGGACTGTTCAAAAACTGAAGCGCATATTAATTCATTTTCTAATAATAATTTTGCTGGATATTTATGAAAATAATTTATTCCACCTAAAAGCGCTGCAAAATTAATCACTACTTCTTTATTTTCAAAAGCATAAAGGATTTCATCCTTAATATCTTTCTTAAAATAAGTATATTTATCAAGATTAATTAAGGGCTTATATTCAACTACATCAATATTAGTTACATTATGTCCATGAGCTAATAAATTATTGACACAATATTTTCCAATGAATCCACTACCTCCAATTAATAAAACTTCCATTAATTATAATCCTCCACGTGAAATAGTGGATTCTTTATACCAGGAATTTATTCCTTCAACAGCCTCAAATAAATCAGTATTTAACTCTAAATTTTTACACATATTAATAAATTGCTTAACATCTTTAGGCAAACAAGTCCCTCCATACGCCGCCCCAGCCAATGTCCCATACTTACTAACCCGCTCATCAATTAAAGGCAAAATACGACTCACATCATTAATATTAATATTCAATTTATCACAAACTATTTTCAGATTATTCCAAAAACTAATTAACATTGCCGCATAATTATTAGAGGAAAGTTTTATTATAGAAGCCTCTTCTTGAGTAACATGATATATAGGGGCTCTAATAAATCCCCACATCTTCTCAACCAATTTACCATGTTCTTCACAGCAATCTCCAATAATTAAACCTTTTGGAAAATAACAATCCCAAAAAGCGGTATGAGCCTTAAGAAATTCTGGATTAATACAAAAATGTTTGATATATACTTGTTTTATAGATTGTATAATATCAGGGCGGACTGTACTTCTAATAACAGGCAATCCTTTGAGATTATGTACTTTCTTCAGGACAGACAGAATAGCTTGTTCTGGAACACAAATAAGAAAAATGTCTGCTTCCTTATATAATTCTTCATTTTTATCGCTGCCCGTAATCTCATGTTGTTTACTCATTAATAAAGTCTTTTCATTCGCTGAACCAACAATTCCCTTATTACCTATAATATGTATATGCATATTCCTCCTTTTTAATTAGAAAAATGTAAATGTATTTTACCACGATTGATGTTTTTGCTTCTTTTCTTTAAATATAAATCAAAAACTTCCTCAAATGTGGTTACTCCCCAAATGATATATAATTCAAGAACAAAATGAAAAATGTCTGTTATCTCTTCAAGCATATATTTTTTATTTATATTTTTAGGTTTACTCCAAGGAAAACAAGAATAACCATCAGATAATTCAGAAAGTTCTTTTATTATAGCATGAATCATCATATTTGTGCTCTCTAATTTCTTATTCTCATCTAAAATTTGAGGCCAATATTTATTTATTAATTCTTTCTGTGCTTGAATTAAATCTTTTTCCATTATTTATTCCTTTCTTCTGTTATTTATTATCTCTTATAATTTTCTTCTCCGTCTTTTTATCAAACTCAAATAGTTGAGTCTTTAATGCATCAATCTCAGCATCAATTTTTCTGAATTTCTTCTGAAGTTGTAATTGAAGTTCTTGATCTACATCCCTCATATGCGATAAAATCTCTTCACTACTTATGTCTGTCACTTTATTCCAAGTTTCTTTTAACGCAGCTTCAGCTAAATCCAATTGTATTTTGACATTTCCTTCAGTATCAATCTCAGAAATTTCTATTTCAGGACGAATAAATTCAAACTGAGATTCTTTACTAAGTTTTAATGTAAATCCAATTTTTGCCCCAACTTTAGCCATATTGATTATCTCTCCTTTTATTCTATAATTTCTGCTATTGATTATTAAGTCTTATTATTGCTTTAATCAAAATAGATCCTCTACCTCTTTATCAGAACTTGATTTTGACACCTCTTTATCTGGCAGTATTTTATTATTAGCCTGTTTTTGCAAGTTTGTATTAGTAAGTATCTCATCTATATGTGGAAGGTCTTTCTTAGCATCAACGATTTCTTGCGGCGTTGAAGTAGCATCTTTTGGGACAAAAGTGTAAGAAGTGTTAATCTTTACTCCGGTTCTGGCAAAAACATAATCCCTGTCACAAAGAGTATTATAAGTCTTAATAAATTGCATAATTGTGTTTTTAACAATAAAATCCTTGCCCCATTTCAATCTTAATATTCTTACATTATTAACATCCTCCTTATAGAAAGTCTGATTACCTTGTTTTATTGGCGTCCATTTTAAAGCATCTGGATTTGTATTTAATTCAGGATTTTGGACCTTATGTATAATATTATATACATAAGTTAGAAATACAAATACATTTCTTCTTACAGTCCCCGATGCACAATATTTACAAGGAGCTCCAGTCAAGTCATTTATACAATATGCTTTTCTATACTTAATGCCGCCTATTGGAGTTAATTCCTCATACTCATGTATTTTAGTTTGAAGAACTTCATCATCATCAATGAACCTAATATTTGCTGTTTCTCCATCACCAAGATATAAATATTTAAACCTATTTTGATTTGCTAATTCAGCCGCTTCAGCCGATTTTTCTTGAATTTCTTTTAATCCTTTAATTGACATATTTTATTTACCTCCTTTATATCTTTAAGTTATTTATTTTTTCCTCATCTTTACATATTTTTTCAACCAAATTATAGGAAGAGAATATAGCTCTTTATTATTAATTACTTCATCTCTAGAATCAATTGCAAAAGGCTCCCATCCATCCTCAAGATTAAGTTCTTTTCCAGCATTTAACTTTTTTGCTTCGTCTAAACTTAAATAAATTGTTTTCACTATCCAATGCATTATTATTCCCCTTTTTTATCTTATTGATATACCTACATT
>Ga0172363_10000836_pt1 | contig 24066 bp, 18 predicted proteins | sample LakKivs2_kivu2a2_FD_114541 | JGI IMG/M metagenome (GOLD analysis project Ga0172363, IMG submission 114541) | Sediment microbial communities from Lake Kivu, Rwanda - Sediment s2_kivu2a2 | ecosystem: Environmental > Aquatic > Freshwater > Lake > Sediment | place: Rwanda: Western Province, Lake... | reverse complement strand
TTCAACGTGATGCAGCAAAGAGATTTCTTGCGCGATCACCAATATAGAATCAGTAATTTACTTTATGAAGGTTTTTCTCTAACAGAGACTGATCTAGTATATTTAAGAACTGCAGAAATACCATCCCGTACGATTAATTCAGTACCTGTACCTTTTATGGGTCTGAATTTTTCAGTGCCTGGTACTGCTGAATACCCTGGAACAATGGAATTAACTTTCTATTGTGACCAACCACAAGTTATTAGATCTTTCTTTGAAGCTATTTCTTATGCTACATTTGATAATAGATCATCTGGAGGTGCTTATACTGTAAGCCAATCTAATGTGATTTCTTTCTATACTTACAATAATATATCACCAGAAGCTGTAACTACCGGTTACACTTTAATTGGTATTTATCCAACAAGTGTAGGAGCACTATCAATGGATACAACAGGTCAAGGAAATGTGCTATCCTTTACTGCTGGGATTGCCTATCAATTCTGGGAAAAGACATTCCCTTCTGCTGTAGTAGGCCCACTTACTCCAGCTCGCGTACCAATACCATAATAAAAACAATATCAACAAACCCCAGCCAAAAGCTGGGGTTTTTTTATACTAAAATAGAATTAATTAATAAATAATTATATGGCTGATCTCTTAGCGTTGTTAAACGCTACAAATTCAACAGGTAATCAACCACCTATTAATAGTAGCGGGGCAATTTCAAATATTGCTAGTCAGCAATTGCCGTACAACCCCCCTCCATTGATTACAAATATTGGGGTAGATATAAGAAACCCACAAAATCAGTTTCTTGATGCTCTTTCTCAATATGCAGCATCTGTACCGTTAAAATCTTTTTGGATGGTTAGCTTTAATATACCTTTCTTAATAGGAGAACAGAATTTAAATGGTCTAAGTGAAATATTTAGAAATAACGATCATGCTATTAATTCCTTATCTAACAATAAACTTACTCGAAATATTGGATGTATTTTTTGTAGATCTTTTAATTTTGCAGGAGAAAATAATTTTTCTACAGTTCCAGAAATGGAAATAAGGGGGTTTAGAAGTGTTCCGTATGTAGGCAGCAGAAATAGTGGTAATTTAAATAGCCTTTCTCTCTCATTTTATGAGAGCTCAGTAAGCTTCATTGATCACGTAATTAGACCTTGGATTATTTTAATGTCATATTACTCTTCTATTGCAAGAAACAATGCTATTAGCGCTAACAAGGGTATATATGATTTAAAACAAGATATTACCTGCTATTTAATGACAAGAACAGGTGTAGGAAAGACTGACCAACAAAGACAAGCTAACGCTCAGTTGAACAGTAACTCCAATTCAGTAATTCCTAATTATAACAACCCATGGAATGTAAGAAAAACTATTGTTTTTAAAAATTGCTTCCCTAAGGACATGGGTACGCTAGATTATACCCAATCTTCAGAAAATTCTCTAGAGACTGTACTTACTAATTTTTGCTATACAAATTACGAAATAACTTTCAATCCGTTGACAATTTAGTTAAAAGAGTATAATTATATTAGTGCCGTATTATACATTTAATATTTATTCTACTAAAAAAGATGTTTTAACAAAGCAGTTTACAACTCAAGACTGTATTGATCTCCATTTTTTATTGGCTAATGAAGATTATATAGGGGTTGATATGTTTTGCCAAACTAAGTTTGAAGAATATTCAAAGGATACTACAATATTAAATTCTTTTGATAAGTTTCTTTATTTACTATCCCAAAAAATATTAAGTCATTCTTTTGATACAAATATTATTATTCAAAGCGCTGGTTCAGACTCCAAAATAAGCAAAAAAACAAGTCTTGTAAGAATCTACAATGAAATATCAGATAAAAAATATATCTTAAATGGTACATACACTGAAGGAGATATCGAAATTAATTATTGTATACCACAAAACTTGGCCTGTAAGAGCGATGTTGTAATATATTCAATAAAAAATAGTACTGAAAATAAAATAATAAACGAGATAGATAATAAAAATCTTCCCTCTCTCCCTGTAAAATTATACACACTAATTCAAAACATGCAACTTAAAAATAATAATTTTATTGAGTCAGAATATTTTCAAAGTAACTTTTTAAGGCAACTAACGTTTAATAATGAGTGTTTTTTATACATTTTAAATTTTATCTATCAAGAAAATATAGCAGAATATTACTCTCTTTCATATAATTTAAACAAAGAATTTAGTGTGGGTTATGACCATATCAAGACGATAACAATGAGAGAATTGTATCTGCTTGTTGATACAATAAATAAAATAATACAAGAGAAAAAGAAACAAAAATCATGAACGAAATTTTTAACATTATAGTCAAGACACTCAGAAGCAATTCTTTTTATATTCCAAGTAAAAATGAATTTATTAATGGTTGCTCTTTAACTATTAGGCAATATAATGAGCTTTTAGAACTAGATTCAACATCTGAATTCGGGTTCGAGCAATTTCTTAAATTTTCTATTTTATCAGATAAAATTGTTTCTGAAAATATAGAGAGTGTGGACAATTTACTATATTTTGATAAGCCTTTCTTGCTAGTACAGATAAAGATGGCTCAAGAAGCTGAGTTTTTAGGTATTTCTCTTGCAGACTATCAATCTAGTCTCAAGACAAAAATGGAAACTTTGTCTCTCTCTTCATATGATACATTCTATATAAACAGCAACCTTAAGATAAATTTTGGGTTGAATAATTTTAAGACAGTAGCTAAAACAAATATTGATTACCTTATTTCTCTAGAAAATCAATACAAATACCCTGGAGAGATTATTTCTCTTGAAATATTCAAGTATCTTAAGAGCATTGAATACTATGATCAGAATATTTCAGATGGTAAAAATGTAAAAGATCTTAAAGCTCTTATTGGTGAAATGCCTGCTAATCTAGTCGAAACTTTTAATAAAATTATTCTGAGATCTAATACAGACGTTAAAGAGTTGAATACCTTTGATAATAAGGGAGACAAATTTGTGTTTAATCCTACGCTAGAGTTTATGTTGTCCTAATAAATATTTACATGGCTTTGACTAACAAAGAATTAAAATTAATTGCCGAAATAGTATCTGAGACAGTTAATAAGACAATGTCAGAAAATCGTAGAAGAGACAGTAGCTATTCTGAAGATATTATTAGCGAGCTAAAACATTTATCAAGAGAGACAAGAAACTACATTAACAAAACTCAAAGTAACATAGATTTAAAAGACCTCTTTACTGAATTCACTGAAAATCTTAAAAAACGGCTAGAAGAATCTAACAAAAAAATAGACGAAAGACAAGAAGATTTTTTAAAGTTACAAGAGGACTATTTTAAACAACAGAAACAAGTAGAAGAGGATAGAAAATATATTGAAGGTCTTAAAAAGGATAGTAGTAGCGACCCCACTGTAATTAAAGAACTTGAACAAATTATTGATCAAAATCAAAAGGCTCTTGAAAAGTTTCTTGAGAAATATGATAAAAAAGTTGATATTCTCAATGAGCAGATTCAAAAAAATATTGAAGAGAATCAAAAACAGCTAACTGAAGAAATGTTTACTGGCCTTAAAAGGGCTGGAGAGGGTATTTTTAGAAAGGATTTAAGGGAGACTAAAAACGTTGATGAAGCTACAGAAAACTATAAAAAGGCCTTATTAAAACAATACGCAGCTCTTGAGGAAAACTCTGAAACAATGCTAGAACTTGGCATTACTAGTGAGAAGCTAGATGAAATCAAACAAGATTTGTACAGCTCTTACATTGAAGAGCTTGAAAGACAGAGAGATAAAGCTAATCTTGATAGTAAGACAAAAAAGATTCTTGAAGAAAAAATTAAGAAAGAAAAAATTGAATTAGGAAGATCTACCTATGAGGAAACTTACGGTAAAACATCTGCTATTGGTAAACTTTCTGGTAGATTAGCAGATTTTACAACAAAAAGATTCAAAGAAGAAAACGAAAAAACATCCATAGCAGCAAAAGCCTTTAATTCTGGTTTGGGTGCCCTTTTTAAAGGTAAAGGAGCTAAACAACCTTATTTAGAAACAGGTAAAAAGACTGCTGCAGGAATTTTAATAAGTGATATTGAAAAAGAGAATCAAAAGAAAAACTTTAAAAAGTCAGAATCTTTTGTTAATAATAATGTTCCAGTTCCACCTCGTCTAGCCTCACCAAAGCCTGTAGTACCTCAACCTACTATTCCTGAACCTACCCCATCCCAGACTTCTGAACCTAAGGTTCCTGCTACCTTATCAACACCACAGTCCACTGTACCTCTACCTACCCCAAATATAATCCCACAAAAAATTGAGGAAACAAAAAAAATAGAAGAATCTTTAGCAGAAAAAAATGCTAAAATTGAGGCAACAACCTCTGTTAACCCAACTGCTGATTCCGAAAATATAAATTACCTCCTTCAACTAGTAGAAGAAGCTAAAGAAAACGCCCCCTTTAAAGTTATAATTAGTGATATAGGAGCAGAAGGTAAGAAAAATTTAACAGATGTCTTTAATGATGCAATTAATGAAACATTAAAACCTATAATTACAGAAGATTTAGCTGAAATTCTTAAAGAGAACAACAAACTTACCAGTTTGTTGAAGTTAAAGCGTAAGAGCGGTAAAGAAGAACCTAAAAAAGAATCTAAAAACGAACAAGGTTCTGGAGTACCTCCAAGCATATACAAAAGGGGAGCAAAAAAGGCTCTTGAATATGGTGCTAAAGGTTACGGATATATGACTGGTGGTTTAGGTATAAAAGGCTTGTTAGGGTCAAGCGCTGGAGCAGCTTTAACTGGTAAGTTAGGTGCAGGTGCTTTTATGACTGCAGGCGGTCTTGTTGTGGGGACTGCTGCAGCGGGAGGGGCTTTAGGCTACGGTCTTGAACAATATGGCGGTAAAGACGAAGACACAGGTAATAGAAAAGGTGGAGTGGGTACATTTTTAATAGAAAGATCTATAGGCCAATCCAAAGAACGTAAAAATGAACAGATAATTAAAGAATCTCAAGAAAACCAGAAATATTTAAATTTACGTACAGATTTATCTCCAACCGATAAAAAAATAGAGCGTTTTAAATTAGATATAGAAAGGCTACAAAAACAAAAGGAGATAAACAATTCTATTGGGTACAGTCTTTCTGAAAAACAAGATAACGCTAGTATTGATAAATTAATTGATAAATTAAAAGATAATATATCTAAACTTGAAAATCAGAAAAAAGAAGCAAGTAATAAGAAAAAAGAAACAGTAGAAAATATAAAAACTCAAATAGAAGAAAGTTCAAAAATAGACCCATTTTTGGAAAGCGGGGCTTTTACTGCTGCTTTAGAGGGGACACCCGAGCCTTATGATTTAAGCGTTGCAGAAAAGAAACCAGAAGATACAGAAAAATTACAACCACCTGTTATTGCAACTAAGCAAGATGTAGAAGATGGTAGATTCTCTAAAAAGGAACAAACAATTAGCGATAAAAAAGACTTTATTGACTACTATAAAACCCCAATAGCTCTTACTGGGGATGAAGTACCTACAGATGAGGAAAGTATTAAAAAATTGCAAGCTGAACTATATAAGCAAAAAACCCAAGGACATCCATATTCTGAAGAAAATCCTGAATTTAAAGAAGATCCAAAATTGTGGGAGGCCCTCAAGAAAAACAAGCCAGGTTATGTTTATAAACATGATATAACTGCAAGCAATAGGTCAGCTCAATTGATGCTTACACCTCACCCTTTGCATACATCAGATGCAGCAAGAATGGGTACAGGAATGCAACAATCAGCAATGGAAAGTGTTAATTACAATAAAATTCAAAATTTATCAAGAAGCGCTATGAATAGTTATGTAAAGGCTTCTAGTAGTGGTATTTTTGGTAAAAATATGACAGCAGTAGTAGAGGCTCTAAAAGAACAAGATGTTAATAAAGCTAAAAAATTAGTTCAAGAAGATTTAAAACAAAACCCAGGTTTAGCTAATTATTTACCACAAGAGTTATTAGATGGTAGTAATAGTAATATTCTCTCAAAGAAAGCTGAAACTGATATTAATAAGGCTTTATCAGAAATTGAAAACACTCAAGTACCTGGTATAGGAGGTACAGATGTTTCTTCAATCAGAGAGTTAGTAAGCAAAGGAGATTATAAAACAGCTGTTAAAGCAATGGAGTATATTTCCAAGGTTCAAGGCAGAGAAAGCGTCCCTTTAGACCCAGATACTTATAAAAATCTCACTGGTAAAGAGATAATTAATAAAAAAGCAACACCCTCAACTATAGTACCAGAAAAAGCAGATACAAGCAAAAAGGTTACATCATCAGTTTCTAAAGAAACTTCTAATGTTATGCCACAAATTAAGCTTGAGCCATCTAATATTACATCTGAATTAGAGCCTTTATTAGTCGCAAACAACTTTCAAACCCAGCAAACTAATGAAATATTACAGCAGTTACTAAAAGTTATGGCTGGAAAGGATTATAACCCTACTTCTATAACCCCAGTTATGGTGAATCCTATCGCTTCTAATTCAACCTCTACTCAAACACAAAGTCCAGCATATGAATTTAGAACACAAAATAGAGTTATGGCATAAATAATTATATGGGTACTACCTCCCCACAGCAAACAGCTAGACAGGCAAGTGTATTATTTGAGTTTGAAATTCCTAACTATACTGACGCTCTTGGTGTAGGGAGAGTAGTTAGAGAGGGTGCAAACTTTGCAAATGCAGCCTGGGATAAAATTAAAGGTACAAATAATACTGGCCCCACCACCCCTTTTGCTGGGTTACTTGGTCCATCATCTAAAGCTCCAAGATTGGTGCCAATATCCTCAGCTCCCATAGATATAAAAAGCGATTTTGCTTGGACTTCTAGTAAGTCTGATCCTGCTAGAGCAGAAATGCCTTATGTTTATTTAACAGAAAAAGTTGTTGATAGATCTTCAAGACTTCAAAATTTAATGTATAGCACTGTTTCACTTTTACAGAGCCCGTTAGGTATTGCTGCAGGAGCAGCTATTGGAGCTGGGGCCGCTGGTAGAGCAGTAGCAGAATTAGGGGGTACAGGGAAGATAGCTCAAATTGGATCTAAAGTTGTTGGTGGGTTAGGTGGAGCTGCTGTTGCAAATTTTTTCTCTGAACAAGCTTTGCCTGGAGAAATATACAACAACAATTTAAGAGCATTTTCCGGATTATATAGCACAACTAATACCAACTTTAGTTACAAGTTACCTTTTGTAAAGACTGTAGGGTCAATTACAAAAGGTATCTCTCAGAGCTGGACTGAAGAAAGTTATACAATTGGAGATTCTCTAGAAGGGATTAGTAGTAAATTTGAAGATTTGCCTGGCTCTTCTGCAGCAGAGGGGTTAACAAAGACAGCCTCAAGTACTTTAGAGACAGGCTCCTTACTAGCTAAAGCAGCTGCTGAAGTAAACTATATGTTTTCAGAAGCCAATAAAAACATTTTTGCTGCTGCTTATACTGAATCTGCTAAAACTTTTAGTTATGGTAGTAACCTACCTAGTTTTTCAATAAGTTTTTATCTTTTTAATAACTTAACATGGGCTGATACAGTAAAAAACTGGTATGCTGTATTTGGTTTACAATATCAGAATTTACCTAATAGATTAAACAGATTGATCTTGACACCATCTGTTATATACGAAGCTACTGTTCCAGGATATTTTTACAGCATGTATACTTACATGAGAAGTATAGATGTTACATTTATAGGTGCAAATTTATTAATAGATATTCCAATTATTCAAACTGGTAATACTGATGATTCCGTAAGAAATATATCAACCAATCAAGGATCTCCAATTAATTCATCATTTAAAGTAGTAATGCCTGAAGTGTATAAAATTGAAATTACTTTTGAAAGCTTAATACCAGAATCTCAAAACTTACTATATGAAGCCATGGCTCAGACAAGAAATAACGGAGCTGTGCCTCAAACTGCTAATGCTGCTGCAGCAGCAGCACCTGGTGGAGTAGGTCAGTTTGGGTCTGCAGGTGTAGGTTTACCTCCAGGAGTTAGAGCTGGCTCTCTAGCATCAATACCAGGAGGATTTTAGTATGGCTAATACAATTACAGAAATAGGTCTTTACGTAAGTGATATTCCATCTTATCCGGATATAGAAAATGTTTCATATGAAAACTTTTTTAAAATGCATCTTGTTAATGAGGAGTTTGCTTTTTTTAATCTATTAAAAAAGATTAATATTCTTACAAATACTAACGATATTGACCCTACTTATTTTTTAACATATAACGTTGATGTTGATATTCCATGGGTTGTATTTAGTTACAAAGTATATGGTACATTAAACTTATGGTGGTTGTTGTGTTTAGTAAACAATATACAAGACGCAACTAAAAACCCCGCGTTAGGTACTCAAATAAAAGCTATTAAACCAGAATATGTTGGAACAATAGTTAATCAAATTAACATTCAGCTTAGAGTATAATGTCTGATATAAACCAATACACAGTAGTAACGTATAATAATACTCAATACGAATTTGAATTGATATTAGTAAACGAGTATTTTAATATTTATATTCCGCACAATTTAGTCGAGTCTATAATAATTACAGACGACTTATACAATATTTTTAGCTCTGCTACCATTGTATTAAATAACTCAAGAAATAATTTAGATATTTTTTCAACTTATAAAAAAGGAGTAACACAAGTTAGAGAATCTAAATCATATAACTTCTTAGGTTCCGGTAATGATTATTTTAAGCTCCATTTAAAACCTAAAACACAAGACACTCAAAATATAGATCAAAGTAGAATAAAATCAGACCCATTCTCAATTGATTTACAATTGACAATACAGGATGAAGATGAAGTTTTAGTTGGTAACGGTCAGAAGAGAAGAATATATCAGTGTATTGATATTAGAGAATATATCTTACAAACAGACAAAAGAGGCTTTTCTTCTATAAATGAACCTAACTTTGCTAAGAACTCCTTTAGAGTCAAACAGCTAGATGATACTTCCAGAGTCGCGCCTAGCGGAGATATTATAAAATACATATTATTAGAATCCTTAAAAGAGGCTGAACCAGCTTTTGACCCTCTTTGGGATTCAGGTGAAAGTAAATTATTCTATGCTTCCCCGCAAAATTTTTCTGCTTATGATGATATAGAATATCTTTTGGATTTCCATGTATCATCTGTTATAAAAGATAATAGCATTTTAAAGTTAGAAAAAGGTGGAATATTTTCATTAAGATCTTTTTCTAATTATTTTTCTCTTAACAGAAACGGAGATTCTGCAGGCCCATTTATGCAAGATTTTTTTGCGTATGAGGATAACACTTCAAAAAAGGCTAGTACTGCAGCTCCTTTAGATAAAAAAGATTTATTAAACAACACAATTAAGTTTTCATTTAATAACATAACTAATATAGCAAACTTTCCACAATTACCCGAATTTAACTTTTTAAATAGAACAGGTTTTGATGGATATAACTATTTGATATCTTATGGTATTTGCTCTTATGATTTAGGCAGTAAGAATTTCTTTATTCAGCAACCTGTTAACAGTGTTGAAAATCAAAAAGCCTTTATTGATCAACACTACACCAAAAAATTTGGAGGTACATCTCCATCTACTGCTTATTATATTGATGAGGTAAAAAGAAGTAATAGGGTATTTAAGTCTGATTTTATTTTACCAGTTGATAGTAACGTATACCAAAAGTATGGTTTAAATACTGCTCTTAAAAAATATATTGATTCTTCTCCATGTATTAGCTTTGATACAGAAGGGTTTTCTCATAGAGAAAGCGGTAAATTTATGTCATTATTAAATTCCCAAATAGAAACAGAATCAGTATTTGCTAGCTTATTCTCAGGAGAGTGGTTAGTCACAAAAGTTGTACATAATTTTACAGGTAATAAATATTCAAACAATATTACAGGAGTTAAAACATATTTTTATGATAAAGTTTCAGCTGTAACTGAAACTGATAATCCGGATTTGATTGAGAAAATTAGAAAGTTTGAATCTATAGCATAATATGGCAAGCCAACCACAAAATACAGGTATACCCTATTTAGTAGATCAAAATCTATTTAATACTCTAGACTTTTTAATTGCGGCGGGTAATTTAAACTCTTTAGTTCAAACATTCCCTAACGAAATTTGTGTTGCTTATCTTTACAATTACACAAAAACAACTAATGACCCTATAACTTCTCAGGCATTATTTTTTAAAGAAATAAACAAAAATTTATTACAGCTTAAAAACAATTTTAAGTGTACAAAAAACCCAAATGTTATACAATATAGTTTCATTAAAGACAGTCTCAATATAGGAAAAGACGAAGAAATTACTACTGACTCTGCTGGTAACAATTTTACTAGAATCAACCCTGATACTGGTAATCTAGAAATTCTTATAAACATAATTAACGAAAAGAATAAAACAAGATTTGTTGAAGTTCTTACTAATATTACTTCAGAAGTTAATGCAATATTAGAGACTGTAGAAGATGATTATGGGCAAAGTTCTTTAAGTGAAGAGTTTTGTTTGTATTGGATCAATGTGTTTAATAATAGTTTAGCTCAAGTAAAAGAAGAATATAAAAAGCTTGACCCTGATTTTGAAAAAGGTATATTTCAAACATTGAGCGATAGCATTAGACTTTATACTCGTTACAAAGAAAACTTTGATGTAGTAAACGGTCCGTTATCAGACCCGTATTATGAATATAATCAATTACTCCCAAGACATTTTCCTTCTTTTATAGGAGATAAATTAGATGATGAATTTCAGAGATTGTTAATTGAGTTTTCTCAAAAGACCTCTTATGTTCACAGACACAACTTACAAGGTATCTATACTAACCCAACAGTAGTTTACCCTGCTACAACAGCCCATGGCACTAATCTTGTAACAGATGACAAGTATTACGAATATATTGGAACTATAAACGACTCTCTTTTAGGAGCAGTAAACAATTATTTAGATGTTGGTGCTCGTATATTTGAATATAGAATTCTTGTAGGTTTATCTACTGAGGGTAATAAACAAGAAATAACAAAAGCCTTAATTAACAAGATTGTTCAAAATACTTCTTGTACTGTAGATTTTTTCCAGCAATTGTATCAGAATATTCAGACTCAGAATACAACAAAGGCTATGCTGAGTGTGTAACGTTTATTTCCTCTTGCTGTTTTTCTTTATTAGATAACATCATTTTTAGGATTTCTTCTCTTGATGCCATTATTTTAAGGGCATGGTCATTAGTTTGAAGTTCCTTTTTATTCTCAACATCCATCTTTTTTATCTCAATTTGAGCATCAATCTTCTTTTTCTGTAGCAATATCTTATTAAGAGTTTCAATTGCATTGGTAGATGCATTAACTAACTCTGAGTAGGCAGCCATTTCCTCAGGCCCTTGAACTGCTCTTACTACATCTTCCATATTTCTAAGCATGTTTACGGAAGATGTAATAACTTCGCTGCTATTCTTAAGAACAAAGCTCTCCAAACTATCCATTGTAGCTACATTCTCTCTTGGAATTTCAATTTTAGCCTGTTCTGCTCGAATAGTTTGCAGATCATTTAAAAATTGAGCAACTGATTCATCAGGGATGTTTACTTCGTCCATATAATTATTTACTTGATTACCAGTTTTTTCTATGCTATACTTGGGTCATGGAAGAGTTAATTCAAATCTTATTTAAACGAACTCATGACCTTGCCAAGCTCCCTACTAAGGCTAACAGCGACAACTTTACAGGAGATTCAGGTTATGACATCTATTCAGTCGAAGAAACAACTATCCCAGGTAGGGGCTCTGCTGTTGTGTCTGTTGGTTTGCAGCTTGCCTTTGTTACTCCTGGTTACTGGTTTCGCATTGAACCTAAGAGTGGTCTAGGGTTCAAGTTTGGTCTGCAACCTCATCTTGGAATCATTGATAACCAATACCGTGGAGGCATGGGAATCAAGATCTATAATTTCTCTTACGCTGACTATACTTACAAGGTCGGAGATAAGGTGTGTCAATTTGTTGTCTACAAGTTGATCAATACAGAAGTTAACTGGAGTGATAAAGTTTATGAAACCAACCGAGGATCCCAAGGCTTTGGCTCAACTGGCCGATAATATCAACATTGAATCAATTATTTGTCCTGAAAATGGAGAATGTGATGTCAAATACAAGGTCAACCCTGGTTTCTTTGACCTTTTAGAAAAGCGAAAATTTAAGAAAATGTTCGAAGGAATGGATCTTGACTCTATCGTAAAAACTGTTATACTCAAATACCTGTGAATAAAACTCCGGCTAGTTATATTTGGTTCGAAAAATACCGCCCTCAGACTTTGGAAGAGATTATTCTTCCAGATAATATCAAGGCTACTATTGAAGGATATGGTCGCGATGAGAAGATTCCGCATTTAATGTTTGTTGGTAAGCCTGGTTTGGGTAAAACCAGTCTCGCAAAGATTATTGCTAAGAGTGTTCTAAAGTGTCAGTATCTGTATATTAATGCTTCAGATGAGAATGGTATTGATGCAATCAGAACCAAGGTTGTTGCATTTTCTCAGACTAAATCAATTGATGGTCGAATCAAGATTATTATCCTTGATGAATGTGATGGGTTGACACAAGACGCTCAAAAGGCCTTGCGTAATGTAATGGAAGAGTTTCATAAAGTAACTAGTTTCATACTTACAGCCAACTATGGTCACAAGATTATTAGTGCATTAACTAGCCGGTGTCAGAAGTTCGATATTCAAATCTCAAAGACTCAATTTGTGAATCATCTAGGTAATATTCTCACTAAAGAGAATGTTGCATTTGAGAAGACTCAAGTTGAGACTATTACAGAACAGTATTATCCTGACCTGCGTATTGCTATCAATGAATTGCAGAAAAATAGCAGGTCAGGATCTCTTCAGACAGCTTCTAATAAGCAGAACATTGCTCTTGTAAAAGGTATTTTGATCAATGTTCTTTCTAAGAAAGACTGTACTATTATTCGTCGCCATGTAATTGAGAACGAAGAAGTGTTCAATGGAGATTATGTTGGACTAATGCGGCAGCTATTCAACTTTATTAATGAGTTTGAATTTGACGAAAAAAATAAGCGTAAAATGCTCGTCACCATCGCAGATCACTTGTATAAGTCTGCTTTTGTAATGGATCAGGAGATCAACTTTTACGCTTGTTTGTTGTCGATGGTTTAATACCCCTTCATGTAACTGCCATAATCCATCTTATGCTTCTGTGTATAAGGTAGGGTTGTATTAGTTGTAGGGTTACTTGTAACGTTCTTATCAGTCTGAGGAATATTTCCTGGATCTTCATTACCTGGTGGAGCATCAATCTTTGGATAATTAGGGTGTTGAGTATCCATGTATCTAGCAGTACTATTTACTTGTTGAACAGGTTGTGGCTTAATAATCTCATTATTTGGTCTAACGTGCTTAGGATTAATAGGTGTTTGAGTTCTATTTTCACCACCCGTCATGAGCAATTCAACAAGATAAGAAGGAACAGTTACCTTGTCAGTAAAGAGACCTGGGGCGATTTCTCTTGTAATATCAAGATAAAAAGCATCAGGCTCATAATCTTTTCCAGCCATACTGAAACCATATGGGGATTTAACATGGCTAACACGCAAATAATCTCCTGAAGTAGCAAGCTCTCTAAGCATGTTGATCTTCTCAACAGACTGAGTCTTGGACCACGGACCAGTAAAGGCTTCTTGCTTAATTTTAACTAGATCACCGCAAAGAAACCCGTTGCGGGTAAATCTGTCATAATGTTCTTCTATAACTTGTTCAAATCGAGATGCCATATATAAATATTTATGTAATTCGTTCAAAAATTTATAAATAATTAACAGATGGCAACAGTAAACTTAAACAATCTCTTTAAGAAGCCAGTCAATCCTAATAGTGCTATAAAGTACATTTACCAGGACTTTGATGTTATGTCCATGGAAACTCTTTATACTAACAATATTGCAGCTCAAAAAGTTAAAACAGATCTTAATGTTTCGTATGATATTAACGCTGTTAAAAATAGTATTAATAATATTTTTTCGACTAAAAAGAATGAAAAGATTCTAAGCCCAGAATTTGGATTAAGAATTGAAGACTACTTATTTGAACAAGTTACAGACACTACAGCAACTGCAATTTCAAACGAGATTAATACTGTTATCACTCAATATGAACCTAGAGTGCAAATAGTAGAGTTGCAAGTTATACCTTATCCAGATCAATACCTTTACGTTATTAATCTGACCTTAAGAGTTCCAACTTTAAAACAGACTATAACATTGCAAGGTTCAATACAAGGAGACGTAATAACAATTTCATAACTATGGCTACAGGTGTATATCCAGAATTTAAATTAGCTCCAAATGCCTACACAGCATTTGATGCTACTAGTCTTAAACGCTTAATAATTGAGCGTCTCAATTCCCCTTCTAATGCTGTCTTTACAGATCAAAATTTTGAAGGTAGTAATTTAAACGCGATTATTGATATTGTAGCATACTCTTACCAGACTCTACTTTTCTATTTGAACCAAACATCAAGTGAATCTATTTTTACAGAATCTCAATTGTATGAAAATATTAATAGAATTGTAAAGCTACTCAACTATAACCCTGTAGGGCCACAAACCTGTGCATTACCATTTATAGCTAACTCTTCTCAATTAAGCGCAGGAGTATTCACAATACCGAGATATTCCTACTTAAATGTAAATGGTATTAATTATACATTTACAAGCGATATTACTTTTGAAAAAACTACACAGGCTGGTATTAATGAAACATTAAAACAGTTTAGCTCTACTTATTTGTTATATCAGGGTAAAATGGTTGAATATCCTACTCAAACTGCTGCAGGGGTAGCTTTTGAAACTGTAGCTATTTTACCTGGAGATTCTGTTATTGTCGATAACTTTAATATTTTTGTATATGTTTTTGAAGTTCAGACTGGTACATACGTAGAATATAAAAAGGTAGATAGTTTGTTCTTGTATGGCTCTCAAGATAGAGTATGTGAAATTAGACTCAATGAGAATAAGCATTATGAAGTAAAATTTGGCGATAATATTACAGGCCGTCAAATACAAAACGGGGATTTAATTTCTATATATTTCTTACAATCTGATGGTGTTAATGGTCAAATTAATTCTAATAAGCTAAATAATAATCCAATTTCTTTATATAACACCCCTAGATTCAATCAAATTTTTGCTGATGTAAGAGATGATAATTTATCCTATTTAACTGCAACTCAGATTTTAGCTCTTAATATTAATAATGATGTAGACTCCACAGCATTCTTTGATGCTGAAACAGTAGAGTCTATTAGAACAAGAGCACCTCAAACATTTACATCTCAATACAGGCTAGTAAATGCTACAGACTACGAAAATTTCGTTTATACTAACTTTGCTAGTTTTGTTTATTCTACAAAAGTATTGAGCAATACCCAATATTTAAATTCTCATTTAAAGTATTTGACTGAAAATTTAAAATTAAACGACCCAAATCTAGATACTAACGTATTATCAAACCAGATATTATTTTCTTCTTCTTGTAACTTTAACAATGTTTATATTTATTGTGCTCCAAAAACATCTGCATCTAGAATAACAACTATAACAAAGAACAACTTTGTAACCCCCGCTCAAAAGAACTTTATTATATCTGCAATTAATTCTGTAAAAACAGTAACAGCTGAACCAATTATTATGGACCCGGTTTATATTGCGTTCCAATTTGGTTACGGTACTAGTGTAGATGATACAGCTGTACAAGATACTAATTTTGGAGCAAAGTTAGTTGTAACAACTAACCCTAATGTAGTTGTAAATAGAGATAAAATTAAGAGTATTATTATTAGTACCATTCAGAGTTATTTTGATTTACAATCTCTAGGTGGTACAGTTAATATTACAGATTTAAATGCTCAAATTATTGATATTGCTGGTGTACAATCTATTCAAACCACTAATTTAAACGGAGCAAGAAACAGTTTGAGCTTTATATATTATAATTTTCAATACCCAAATATTGATGTAAAAACTTCTGTGTCATCTGTGACTCTTCAAGATTTTATGTATCCATATTTGCCTGATTACTTTACCTTATCTAACTTAATTACTATTCTCTAATGAGTGTATCGTTTTCAATTATAACTGGCAAGGGAAATACAAGAGAATATGTTGTTAACAGCAATAATGTTTTTCCCGTTTCTTCTTATACTGGTACACCAGTTACCCTAAGTGTTTCTCTTTCTAGTTTACCTTTATCTGCTAACAAAGACTTTATTGTGTTTGCTGTAAATGATAAATTTGTTCTTAAAGAAAACAATTCTGTTTATAATTTTCCTTTGCCTGGAGTTTATAAAATTACCTTATTCACTGCTGACTTAAGTGGAGAGCCAATTGAAAACTACACTACTTATCTTTCAGCGTTTAATTATATTACAGATGTAATTAATCCTTCTGTTGCTCCTGTAAATGATGTTTATTTTAATTCTTCAACTACAACTTCTGGTATTAATCAAAGCAGAACATATGTTGACAACATGTCAGTTTTAGCTGCTCAATATACTGACCCTGTATATGTCTATAGATATAATTCTTGGCAGCTATGTAATAGTCTTTCTTCTATTGATTATAAGATTGAATTGTATTGTGATGGAAGTTTTTCTAACGATTACGAAAACAGAAATTATTACCAAACTAATTGGTACCATTTAGTTCCTTTCTGGCAGTTTACAAATGAAAACCAAACAACTATTATTAGGTCTCTAAGTACAGATAGTACAGATCTTTACTTAACATATGATGGCTATACAGGTACTTTAAGTTCACTAAGCTCTGTTAATAGTGTTTTTACAGGAACTAGCGGTCAAAATATTTTTTATTTTAAAGATGACTCCCCATCAAGAAATAACCTAGAGAAGCTATATTTAACTCAGAATTTAAAAGATATTCCGTTAGCTCAACAAATTTTAAACAGCAAGTTATTTTCTATTTTTGAAAAAGATTTACCAATTATTAACAACTCAAGCACTTTTATTGACTTGCTTGTTGATAATAATGTACCTGCTTCATGGAGCTTTACAAGTAATGGATTAGTTCAACCACCTCTACCAAATATAATGTTTAACGGTACATCATTTCCGTTGTTTGTCGCTCCAGCAGATAATCAAGGTAATATTTTAAAATATTATGGTCAGTTGAATTATATTCCTGCTAGCGCAACCATTTCAAATAATACTTTTAAGTTAGCTTTACTTTCTGCAGATGGTACAAAAGATGAATTTGGAAATAATAATCTATTTCCAACCAACTTTCAATACAATGCTTATAATTCCAATAATATAACAACAGCCTTGTTAAGTGGTTTTTATACTGGTGTTTTATCTGCAAATTATACAAACAGTTTTGCAACTATTGGAGCAACTACTAACTTTTCTTTAAGCACATCATATACAAATATACAGGTTCCTCTTGTTATAAACCCTGTTGTTTTATCAGCATTTGGTAATGCTATGGAACCTGATGGATTTAATAGTTTTATTGAAGGTATTTATGTTTTTAATTATTACCCTGAGTATGTAGAGTATAACATAATGAAGATTAATGAAAACTTCGATTATGTAGAGGCTTTAAAAAGCTATGCCTTAATGCCAAGATTAAGAGACCAGACAGCTTTATTTGATGAATTTTTTGCATATGTAGGCGGTACACAGGAAAGCAGCCCTAATAGTATAGGTAAAAGATATTATGAAAAAATTGCTAACTTCGTTGACAACAACGCTGATGTTGATGGAGCTAATATTTCTCAGCTATACGGGCTATTTGGAGAGGTAAACTACGAAGATAAGAACTATAATATAAAGTTTCCTGCTGATTTACAGAGAGTAATGGATTTATTAAGTATTAACTATTCTAAACTTGTTGGTTCTAATACCGGCTTTAATAGCAATTATATAAATTACCCCACCGTAGATGCTCAGTTTTCCCAAACAAATTTAGGTCCTGAGCTTGAAGATTATAGTATAATTAATGCAGGTACTAATATTATTTCTTACCAATACTTTGGAAATGTTTATACTACTATTACCCCATCCACAGTTGCATGTAATACTTCTGAGTTAAATTCCTATTCAGCTGCTAATCCAGACAGTGTAGATATTACATTTAACGGGTTATCTTCCTACCCACTATCAGCCTATCAGGAAAACTGGAACTGGGGGTTACCGTCTGTTAATTGGAATAGTATAACTCAACAATACAGTTTTTATTTACAGTCTCCAACTGTTGTTACAGATGTAAATAAAATAGATAGTTATATTGACTGGAGTAATAATTTGACTACATTAACTGCTATTCAATTTAACAACAATCTATCAACTTATTTTACTATGTCTGGTGGATTAATGGAACAATATATCGGAAATGCTCTTAGAAGGGGAGTAGGATTAATTTAATGAACGGAAATATTGCATCATTTATAAACTTCTCAAAGACAAGAAAAGGAATTTCTCAAAATTCTTTAGCATCTGAGTTGGAGTATAAAGGATATGTTTCTGAAAGAAGCATACCACAATCAACTCTTAATACAGACGATAAAGACATCATAAGAGATGAGTACATTTCTGCTATACAATATGTATTGCTCAACCTCACAACCCCTCAAGAACGGGGTTTCTTTCGCAATCTAGACCTTTCTAATAATAACAATTTAGCTACCGTCATTCCTTTGGTTTCTCAGAAACTAAAAGAAGTAGCAATCTATATTGCCAAGGAAAGAGAAAGAGCAAAATTCTCAACTATTAAGTACAACCTTAAAGGTTCTGATTTTGGAACAACAACATATGTAAAGAACTATGTATATACTCTTTACAATGACCCAAACTTTACTTCTTTATTTTTATCTTTTCCACCACTTTCCTCAATTAATTATCTTGATGCAAGTTTAAACTATTATTATGCTCAAAATGTTGATTTATATGATAAAGACTTCGCGATAGGTCTACAAGACCCTGAGTTATACAATGGTGGTGAATACGAAAAGCTTAATTTGTTATATTTTAACAAAGACTTGTACTTTCCAGCCTTGAGTGGTAATGTAATTAGACAGTTTACCGCCCTACAATTAAAGTTTTTAAAGACAAGCAACAATAAAATTCTTGTTGTTAACAGAAAACAAAAGCTAAAAATAAAGTATATTTCTACCAATATTAACGATTTAGAGGCAAAATACTTTTTGTATGGTGAGAAGACTGAGGCTAATTTAATTTTTAACATTATTAAAAATGGTGTTGCTGGAGCTCAAAGTAAATTAGGTTCTAATAAATTCCTCGGCAATAATTTAGTATATGTCGCTGATGCCAATACTCAAAAACCTCTTTCTGGTGCATTAGTTGAGGCTGGTCAAAGGTACGCTAATATTTTAAACTACCGTAACTACACTTTACAAGCACTTGAATCTAATTTTGATATTAAGAGAATTAACCAGATTGGTGGTTTTTACTTGCCTGGGAAGCAAGGCTTAAGTGTTGCCTTGAGCAAACAATACAGCTTCTTTTATAACAACTCTCTATCTGGTCTAAATGTAACTGTTGACCCTGCTATTTCAGTAAACCCTAGAGGTAATTCTAAGCTACAATACCCTAATGTTTTTTATTTTTCAGAAAATGCAAGTTGGATTATTAATGATTTGTCTGGCCAATATAATTGGGGTAAAATAAAAGATATTAAACCATATCAAAAACTAAATGGCTATCAATCTTATGAAGAAGTTAACTTTGAATACAATTCAGGTATTAACAAAGTAACTGATAGCTTTGATTTCTTTACCGGTCCTGAAAGAAACATATGGGCTAATTCGGATGTTTACAGTGTTACTATTGGTCAACCATTGCCTTTAACATCAAGAGAAGAAAGTTATAACACTGGTGTGGAAGATATTTACAGATGGCAGGGAGATATTTATGGTAACAATTATGCCTTGTATAAGAGGCTAAACAATTTTAATGTACCTGAACCATTTAATCAACAGTTTACTAACCCTTTAGCTTTAAATCTTGAAGATTTTCAACAATATGGACCTGTTGTAACAGCATCTGATGAAATAGCCTATTTGTATAGAGCAAGTAAATTTAATACCAATGTTCAAACCTTATCAACAACAATAATAAACGACACTATTTTTGAAAAATATCAAAAGCTTGGAGAGATTTACGTAAGAACATTTAATAATACTGCATTAAAGACTCTTTCAGATGCATTTAGTGCTGTGTTCTCTAAGTATAGTACAGCTGTTCAAGATGAAATCGAGAATAGTGTAAAGAATTTTAACATAATTAACGACGTTATTATTATTAAGACTGAAAATTTTAAAATTATGGAACGTTTTGTGTTTGATATTGATAAAGACACGTTCGCGCCTTACTATACTTTTAGAACTGAACTTCAGTAGTAGAAATAATAAAATAAGATAAATAATTTCAATGGTTTGCTCTGTATCTAACTTAACTGGATCATTTGGAAGTTGTGCGCAAGACATAGTTGCAAGCGATTTTAACAAGGATTCTGTATTTTGGTATATTGAGAAGGAAGATTCTGTATATAATTTTAAGTTGACATTGTGTCCCTATTTGTCAGCTACCCCTTTAAAAATTGTTTATCCAGAAATTGAAATTTTCAACTTAAAAACCTTTCAAAAGAACTTTGCTTTCCCTCCTTTTAATACAGTAGATGAACAAACATTTCCAAGTTTGTTACCATTTTCTGTTAATAACTTGCCCAGTGGAGCAGAATACAATATTAAAAGCATTGATCAGCCAGTATTAAGCTATAATTCTATTAATAACATTTTCGATTTATCTTTTATTGGTAGATTCCCTGCTGGAGTAGAAGGTTTAGCAATATTTAATTATAGATTTTTAAAGAATAGTTTAACAGTTAACCCATACGCTGTTAATATATATACTCCCAACCAGTTTATATTTTCTTCTAATTTTGCTGACGGTTATTTTTCACAATTTTTAGATTTACAAACATATCCTAAGAGTGTTGGTTTTTATGTATTACCTCTCTCAGTTAACACAATAGATTATCCTTGTAATTATGAACCACCTTGCGAATCTATTACAGCTGTTCATAATTTAGCTAATGATAGTTTAAAGTTTAACTGTGCTAGTGTTGATACTCTTAGTACTTTCGGAAATAATGTAACGTTCTTAAACTATGTTTGCGGTTTTAATCCATCTAATGACATTCAAATTGTTTTTGATGCAGCTGCTTATTATTTTGTAGGGGAGCAAAGTTTAGGCACAGTTAATAGCGGGAATATTTGTTCAGCAAGAACAGTTCAACCTTTTCAGGCTGGGATAGGAGAGGGTTTCTGTGTTTATTTTTATCAATTAACAAGCTTTACAGACTTTATTGGTTCCGGACCATCAACTTGTTTGGGTTATGCTCCAGCAACAGCAGTAGAAGTTGATATTATAAATGGTACTCCAATGAGCTTCCCGTTTGGTATGTACGGAGGTTATCTTGGGTTAGGTTTTGATATTGGAGGTGGTTTTTGTACTCAATTAGAAGGTAAAAATTCTACAGGTTCAGCTTTCCCAAATACAGTACAACCTAATACAATTACTTTAAGAAGTAGCCAGTTAGATGGGTTTGAAGTTTTACACACAACAGACGATTTAATCCAACATAACCTAACTCTCGCTCAACAAGTCTCATCTGTTAGTGATGTTAAATTTAATACCTTTAAGGTGGTATTAGACAATAACGGCAAAAGAATTAAGGCAAGTGTATTAAACTGTTTAACAGATGAATTTATAGATATTTTTTGTTATGATGTTGAGTTTAGTATTGGTTGTGACATCTCCCCTACAATATTATTTCCAGGTATAAGTTTTTCTACTGGTTCTTATTCTTGTAATTTTGAAATTAAAAATGTTTCGTTTATTGGAACACTTGCAAGTTCTAGTGCTAATGCATGTGGTAGACTTCACATACCAACACCTACACCAACTTGCCCAATTTTCTTACTGTCTCCAACACCTACACCAACAAATACAGTTACCCCTACTCCTACCCCGTCAATATCACCTACCTCTACTGTTACACCAACAGTTACACCAACAGTTACTCCAACTAAATCAGTACCAGCTACTCCATCTCCTACACCTTCATCTACTGTTACACCAACAGTAACACCAACACCGCTTATATCACCTACCCCAACCAGTACTGTCACCCCAACAGTAACACCAACACCGACTACCACTGTTACTTCTACAGCAACCCCAACTCCAACAGTAACTGTTACATCAACACCTACATCTACAGTAACACCTACCCCAACACCATCTCCTGCTGTAACTAATGAATACTGCTGGTTTACCCCACAAACTTACATTTATCTATCAAGCTTTGCATCTTGTAGAGGTTATTACTCAGGACCAGGTGGTGTTGTTGTAACAAGTAATATTATTTCAAGTGGTGGTGTAAATCTAGCCAAGGTATTAAGATTTATATTTAATAGACTACCAACAGTCTCAAATATTTCTAGCACATCATCTTGGGGTGCTTATGGTACTACATCTCAAAACTACTATGTAAACTTCACATATGACGTTGGTAATAATGATTACGCTGTTAATATCTTTAGAACAACAGGCGCAGTAAATGTTGCTAGTATATCTAACCTTTCATTCACTAATGACGATGCTGCTCAAGAATCTGTTATTGCAGCTCAATGTTTGTATGTAGCAAGCTACGAATAATATGAATAGAGTAAGCTCAAATTTTTATTTTGCACCGTCTTCAATCCAGACAAATTATCTTTCATCTGGAGAACTAAGCGCATTTACTACTACTAACTTTTCTATCTCTTCAGATGGTTTAACAAATTTAGTTTTAAGCTTATCTAATATACAAGAAAACTTTGACCGCTACCAAAAAATAATTGTAGATTGGGGGCAAGGCAATGAGACATACGAAGTTTCTATTAATCCTTTAACAACTCAATCAATTAGCGGTTTTATAATACAGAATCTTTATACTACATCTTCTGCCTTAGATCCAAATACTTTTAATGTCTCTTTAAGTTTGTTTAGATTGCCTCTAGATTTTGTTTATGATACAATTAATGTAGATTTAAACATTCTGCAACCGAGCTTCACAGAAGAATATAATATTAAACTGTTAAAAAACTATAATTATTATGAGCCTGACACTAAGATTAATAATTTAGTTTTGTTTATTGAACAGCAAAATAATAATGGTATTTCAGTTGTTTATAATGAGATTCCAAACAACCTAACTAATTTTGTTGATACTAAAATTAGCGCTGCTTTGGTAAATTTTGTAGGAGATGTTTCAATAGAAGGCATTGCTGAATATAATTTAAGCGCTTGCGACTGTAATGCTCTTTTAGCAATAAATAGAGCTTCGGATGGAGTTGGGCCAGCAATGGTTATTGTTACTGCCTTAACAGCAGATTTTTTATATACATCCAGTACCAATACAGTTTACTACCCAGTAACCGCCTTTACTGATTCTGCTTTAACAGAAACCTCAAAAGTAATTAATTGGGGCTCCAATGAAACAGGTATCAAATATTTTTCTGTTCCAATTTATGTACCAGAATTATATGTTAATACCCCTCAATTCTTTTTAGTAACAATTGAAAACCTTTTTAACACTTTTGTTGATCCCGCTTCAACCCAAGCATTTGTTCTTTTAGAGCCGTACTCTGATTGTAATTTAGATATGGACCCTTGCGGGTATGCTCCTATACCCTCTCCTTCTGTAACTCCTACCCTTACACCAACAATAACACCTACAGTAACCCCAACCCCTGGACTACCTCCTTCCTCGACCCCTACAATAACACCTTCAGAGACTGTTACACCGACAGTAACACCAACAGTAACAATAACGCCAACTATTACCGTAACACCAGCAATAACACCTTCAGAGACTGTTACACCGACAGTAACACCAACAGTAACAATAACGCCAACTATTACC
>Ga0172363_10000835_pt1 | contig 24103 bp, 24 predicted proteins | sample LakKivs2_kivu2a2_FD_114541 | JGI IMG/M metagenome (GOLD analysis project Ga0172363, IMG submission 114541) | Sediment microbial communities from Lake Kivu, Rwanda - Sediment s2_kivu2a2 | ecosystem: Environmental > Aquatic > Freshwater > Lake > Sediment | place: Rwanda: Western Province, Lake... | reverse complement strand
CCGGAAAAGACAACCTCAGCCTGTTTGTTCGCTCTGTGCACAAAACCATTAAGTCGCTCCACCAAACAGGCTGAGGTTCGCACCTTTTCCGGATAGCCCTCACACAAAAAATCATGAGTAGTGAGTCGTGAGTAAAAGGAAGGCTGTTAGACTGAAGGTTTTTAGGCTGTTAGGAAGAAAGATTGAAAAAAGATAAAAGACAAAGTAAGGATATAAAGAAATTCACATTTAAATAGAAGATTAACAAGTATTTAGTGAGAAACTGAAACACTTTTATCATTATCCTTATATCTTTTGTCTTTAGACTAAAGGCTGTTAGACTGTTAGTAAGAAAGAAAAAGGAAGTAATGAAGAACTTGGAACCAGGAACTATGAACTTGATACTAGGATCCCGCCCGAACGTACCCTGCTCCGCCAGTTGGCGGATCAGGCAGGCGTTCGGTGCGGGCTGGAACCTGGAACTGTTTCTCAGAACGAGATCCCGAACACCAGGTAGATCTTCGCAGCCTGCGGGTTTGTGATCAGGGACACGGAAACAGGAAGGGAATATTTATCCGTGATGGCTATTTCCTTACCGGCACAAATGCCAATATTTACCAGGTTAAATTTCTGATCGGTGGTATAAATACCGTTTCCTGCCCCTGCAAACACCTCCAGGAATGAAAAGGTATAACCTGCCTCAATATATACCGAATTTTCAGGATCATTAAAAAAGTTTACTGCTGCCATCAGCCTGAGTGGCAGCTTTTCTGTACCGTCAAAACTCACCATCCCCTCAAAAATATGACCTGATGAATCCTTCCTGTACTCATAATAATCATAGCCGTTGACTTCATCGGGGAAGAAGTAGTCGGTGACAGTAAGTGTGACCATATCCTTTACACTATAGCTCAGGTACAGGTCCATCTCCTGCACACCCGGCTTGTTGGTGGCATATGCCCCCCATGCCCCGGCAGTGAAACTTCCGGCTGCGAATTCAAGATAAGGCTGGATGCTCGGTGAAGCACCATAATCAGTTCCTCTCCAGACATACCGGCTCTTGATATCTGCGCCCGGGTCAATAAGATACCGCTTATCCTGCGCCCGGACTTTCATCCCTCCGGAGGTAATAAAGAATACAAGCAATAACAGGAAATATTTTTTTCGGTTCATATGTTTAATGATGTTAATTGGTATGTACATAACAGATGTGACAGTAAGGATTGCCTGCTGTCCTGCGATGACTGGTCATTATGTCTGCAGGAAGGTTCAGGGAATGTCGCTGGTAATTATCTCATGCAGAGTCTTTCTTTTATCTCCGTGCCGCCCGGGATTAACCTCGTCCAGGGGATAACCGAGGGGAAGGAAGACGATGGGTTCCAGGTACTCGGGCAGCCCGAGAACCCGGGTGGCTTTTTCCCTGTTGAAATTACAGATCCAGCAGGTCGCAAGGCCCAGTTCTGCAGCCTGTAACGTCATATGGTCGGTGGTGATGGCAATGTCTATATCGCAGTGATCCTTACCGTCATTCCTTTTCCACGATTGCCTGTGGTTCCCGCAGATCACTATGACACATGGTACGGTGCTGAACCAGTCCCTGGTGTATGCTTCGTATAGTTGTTTTATGTTTTCATGCTTCCTGAAAATATAAAAATGCCATGGTTGGACGTTGGCTGCCGAAGGAGCCACCCTTCCTGCTTCAAGCACCAGGTCCAGTTTTTTCTTTTCTACCGGCCGGGTATCATAATGGCGGCACGAGTATCTTCTTTTGGCAAGTTCAAGGAATGTCATAGTTATTTATTTTTTGTCATAATGGTACCTGCAACTATATATCAGTAAATCGTTTTCATCTGCCTGATAGACTAACCTGTGCTCATGGTCAATCCTTCTTGACCATAATCCTGCCAGATCGAATTTAAGAGGTTCCGGTTTACCTCTCCCGGTATATGGGTCTGACTGAATATCTTTTATCAGGGCATTGATTTTCTTCAGCATACTCCGGTCTTCCGACTGCCAGGAAAGATATTCTTCCCAGGCATTCTTTGAGAATATAATCCTCCTCATTCTTCAATCAGGTCATGTTTAACTGTCCTGCCGCTCTTCATCTGCTCCATAGATTCGAAAAGCCTTTTTGCGTTCTTTCTGGAACTCAGCAGATGCAAGGTTTCCATAATGGAATTATATTCCTCCAGAGATATAAGAACAGCTCCCTTACCTGATCCCCTTTTAATAATAAGTATTTCATTACTGTCCTCTACTATGTCAAGAAATTGTTTGAGTCCTTTCCTGAACTCGGTATAGTTTGCCGCTTTCAATGTATTATATTTTAACTTCCTGTCAGAGTTTTTATACCGGATCAATTACCAGCCGCTTGCGGTGGGGAATTAATGCAATCCCCCCAAATAGCCGGGCACTAACGACGAAGTATTTATTTAAGTACAAAAATAAGTACTTAATCAGTAATTACCAAATTATAAAATGCCACTCATTAATTCATAGAAAGGAACTGTTCTATCTCCTCCCTGTTTGGAGCGGAGGGCTGGGCGCCCATTCTGGTGACACAGATGGCTGCTGCGGCACTGGCAAACCGGATAGCCCCGGCCAGCGATCGGCCTTCCACCAGGGCTACTGACAAGGCTCCGCAGAAAACATCACCTGCGGCTGTGGCATCCATAGCTTTGACCCTGAACGCAGGGATATAGATCTTTTCATTCTGTGACAGGATGAATGCTCCTTTTTCCCCCAGGGTTGTGATCACCGTTTCCACACCCGTTTGCAGCAATACCCCTGCAGCCTTTTCAGCATCGTTGACATCGTTCACAGGGACGGATGACAGGAAGCCGGCTTCCACCTCATTCACCACCAGGATGTTCACTTTTGACAGGTAACGGATGTCAAAAGGGCGGGCAGGAGCGAAGTTCCAGAGTACAGGGATCTGCTTTCTCTCCGCCAGCTCGAGGACGTATATGATTGTCTCTTGCTGGATCTCATATTGCATGACAATCATTGCAGCTTCGTCAATGACAGGCATGGCCATATCAATCTTTGCAGGAGTCAGGCAATAATTGGCGCCCGGCGCCACCGACAGGTAATTGTTGCCATCACCGCCAATCATTATCAGGGCATGCCCGCTTGCTATATCTTTTTCCTGGAAAACAAAGCGTGTATCTATATGGTCATTCCTGTAATTCTCCAGCATACAGGGTGTATAAGCATCCTCACCCACGCAGTTGACAAAAGCCACCTTGCCACCTGCACGGGCGGCACCGACAGCCTGGTTGGCACCTTTCCCGCCATATACCTGCATGAATACGGCATCGGTCACCGTCTCACCTTTTCCAGGCAGGCGATCCATTTTCATCAGCAGGTCAATGTTTGAACTGCCGATCACTGTAATAAGGTTTCGCATGATAGTGAATATTTATATATAAGGCTTTTAGGCTTTTAGACTTTTAGGCTTTTAGCATAAATGATCCGCCGGATACCTGATAGCCTCTCAACCTTCAACCTATAAACCTATTCGGCGCCGTTTTGATTAATATGAAAAAATATTTTGCGGCGTTTTTCTTCTTCTTCCTTTCTTATTCTTCCCTCTCCTATATTGATCGGATAAGGCGCCGGGATTTGTTTTTTGCAAAGCAAAAAATGAAGCGCTGATCCGATCAATATGAAAAAATATTCTGCGGCGTTTTGACCAATATAAATAACAGATCAGATCAGCCGTGCGATGATGATCAGGGCGAGGCCTATGACGAACAGAACAAACATGGCTGCCAGCATCTTGTTTGTCCCCCTGGGTGCCCCGGCAAATTCTTTCCAGACGAACACACCCCAGGCTGCCGATATCATGGTCGCCCCCTGTCCCAGTCCGTAGGAGATGGCATATCCTGCCTGTTCGGAAGCGATCAGGTTAAACTCCATAGCCACGCACCAGATCAATCCTCCCAGGATTCCCACAAGGTGAAGACGGGGGGTGCCTATCCTGAAATAATCCTTGTATGTAACGCGACTGCCTGCCACCGGCTTGTACATGAACCAGCTGTTAAAGATGAAATTTGAAACGAATATCCCTATAGTAAAGACGAACATGGCAGAATAGGGTGTGAGCAGTCCGGGTTCAGGAATGGCGAAATCCGTAGCCATGGAGGCTGCCACAAACCGGTAAAAAAAGCCCATCAGTATTCCTGACAGGACGGAGATAATGATCCCTTTTTTCTGGTCCCCTTTCTGATCCTTGGGCAGCCTACGGTAGGCAAAGGCATCAACAAGGATGGCAACAACCACCAGGAACAGTCCTATAAATAGAAGCCAGGGGTTGCCCAGGGGAGTGGCGATATAATTGACGACCACACCGATTACCAGTGCCAGTCCCACAGCTATGGGGAATGCCACCGACATGCCGGCGATGGCTGTTGCCGCCACTATCAGCAGGTTGGAAAGGTTAAATATAATACCACCCAGAATTGCAAGGGACAGGGCCGGGAGACCGGCTCCTGCCAGGTCAGTAAAGAAACTCCTTCCTTCCGTACCCATGCTTCCAAATGTGATACCAAAAAGAAGGGTCGTCAGCACGAGGCCTATGGAATAGTCCCAGTAATACAGTGGGAATCCCCATTCTTTTGTTGTCATTTTCAGGGTGTTGGCCCATGAACCCCATCCAAGCATGGTGATGATGCAGAATACTACTGCCAGTGAGTATGAATCTACGATGTACATGGTTTTGAATTTATTATGTTAGTGTCATAGGTCAGCGGGAAAAGAACGTGAATCGTGAGTAATGAGTCGTGAATCGGAAATCGAAGAAAGTGAGTAATGAGCCAAAAGAACTGTTGACGTGTTGCGTGTTATCGTGTTACGGGTTTCTATATTCTCACCAGTGCTGTCAGCCATCCCGCGCTGTGGGGGATCCAGTCTTCGTCAGTCAGTGAGAAGGGACCATCGTTAGCTTTTTTCGGCTCTACATCATACACGAACTGTTTACCGGTAGAAAACCCGTTACAGATAACCCCGCGTGTAGCGAACCAGGTGCCCGCCCAGCGGTTCCCCACACCGCACATCATGCTCGCCGGCAGGGCAGCATGCTCAGGGACATCGGTGCTGAAAATGACGCATGCCTTAAGGTTTTCCCTTGTTATACCCCCGTTAAGTCCGGCCAGCCATTGCAGGTTTCCATAAGCAATATTCTTCAGCCGTGGCTCATCCAGGAACCGTGCCAGCTCGAGAGCCAGGGCAGCAGTATAGCCATAGACGGCATTTGTTCCGTGAAAGGTGCCGCAGAACCATACAGGCCCTTCCTCTCCAAAAATTCCCAGGGGTATGAGCAGGAAAGGATTTTTACTGCAGGCAGGCAGGAGGTAACCGTCAACGAACTGCCTGAGCGTATTTCTCCATTTTTCAGTATCAGGGTGGTCAGGCCAGAGCTGTGATATCTCAACGAAAGGCATGAGGTAGTTCGGATAGATCTGTCCGATATCTGCACCGAACTGGTTATTTACTATGCCGTGTGCCCATGCTTTTTCACTTAATTTCATGCTCCCATATTCACGGAAATGGCCGAAGTAACCATTTTCCGCTTCATCCCCGGAGATCTGCCGTGCCATGATCTGCCTGGCATAGTCTGCACATTTTTCCTTTGCATCCCCTCCTTCGGTTTTCCATTTCTCGAGCGCTGCCCAGCATAATGTCATCAGGTCGCGTGTCTGCCATTCGTCAGCAGGAATGTTACTATCTTCCGGCAGGCCTCTCTGAAAACGGCTGAATCCGATGTCACCCATGGGTTTCGCTGAGGTTGTCAGCCACCCGAATGTCAGGCCGGCACTTTCCTGGTAACCTCTCTTTTTCCCCATGTATTTGTCAGGGAGCAAACGTGATGCCCTGTAGAGGGCTACGACAGCTTTGGCTGCATCCTGGGGAAGAATGTCTTTTTCATGGCCGTGCAGGTCATGTGTCATTGCCCCTGGCGCATATCCCATCGTTTCAGCTTTTTCCCGGAGCATCACCAGGTAGTCACACCCGACGGTTATCTGTTTGTGAATGCGGTCGGTCATGTCCTGGTCAAACCTGCCGGATGCTTTTTCCAGGAGTTCTTCCAGGGCTATGGTCATGGCACTCTGGGCAGGACTTTCCACCCATAGTGTGCCTGCATCCTGCCATCCGGCTCCCACTTTGGTAAAATGGACCCGTCGTTCGAGCATATCAACGGAGGCAAGAACAAGGGTATGATCCCATAAAATGTTCCTTGCTACCTTAAGGCCCGCATCGCGGAAAAGGCATTCACCTTCATCCAGTATTTCCACATCCCATTCACCGGTCTCATCAATTCCGGTAAATTCTGCCACCCACCAGTGGCTTTTCCAGGCCTCTCCCCAGTATAAGCATTCTGTCTTATAGTCCCTTTCCTGTCCTGTTGCGACCAGCCGGCATACAACCTGTTCGTTCATCAGTGCTTTTTCCGGGAGCCTTACAACTATCCGCACAGGATATCCCTGTTCATAACCGATCTGTGAAAAAAGGAGACCTGCCACACCTGTTGCAGGATCATAGTCTTTTTCAGGAAGACTGAATATGCGGATGCCTTCTTTCTTATCTGCAGTCATACCTGATGAGCATGCCCCCACTGAGAGACCCGCCACAGCCCCTGCGGATATAGCTGTGGTCTTAATAAATCCGCGCCTGGATAACCGGTTTCTCTTGTTCATGGTCATCATTTTAAATTGGTGCTACCGAATCTCAGTTTAGATCACCTCTTGCTCAGGACTTCCTTCTCGTATTGCTGGATCACCGTGATGAAATCCTGGCTGACCGGTACGTCATGCTGAAGGCAGTAGTAATCCCATACTGCACCAAATGGTTTTGTCTTCATCAGCTCAAGCAGTGCCAGCCGCTCAAAAAATTTTCCCTCCTCCTCATACTGCAGAAGAAGTTTCCGAGGCTCGAGCAGTGCAAACAGCATGGTTTGCTGGGCAGCCCTGGTACCTACAACATATGCTCCTATACGGTTGATGCTTGCGTCAAAAAAGTCAAGCCCCATATGTACCCTCTCCAGTGCGTTACAGCGTACGATCTCCTGGGCTATAAGAAGGGTATCATCATTAACGGTTACCACATGGTCACTGTCCCACCTCATGGGTCTGGTGACGTGCAGGAGTATTTCCGGCACAAACAGGAGGCATGCAGATATCTTGTCGCCCACCTGTTCGGTGGGATGGAAGTGGCCGCTGTCGAGGCATATCATCTTCTGGTTCTGTACCGCATAAGCGAGGTAAAAATCTGATGATCCCACGGTCATAGCCTCAACACCAATGCCGAACAGCTTACTTTCAATAGCATCCTTGTGGTATTCAGAAGGGTATTTTTTTTGGAAGATCTCATCAAGCGATTCTTTGAGCAGGGCCCTGTGCCTGTACCGGTCAACAGGAATATCCTTGGAGCCATCAGGTATCCAGATGTTATGGATGCAGGTGTTGTCTAGCTGCCTGCCGATGTCGGATGAGATCGCACAGCAGCGTTTGGTATGCTCGATCCAGAAATCCCTTATCTCCTTTTTTTTATGTGACAGGGTAAGGTTATCCGCCGCTTTAGGGTGGGAGAAGAGGGTGCAATTAAAATCTATACCGATACCCAGGTTTTTCGCCCAGTCGATCCAGCTCTGGAAATGCCTGGGTTCAATCTGATCGCGGTCAACGTGTTCGCCATGGAAATCACCATAGATGGCATGAAGGCTAAGGCGTTGTTTGCCCGGCATCAGGGACATAGCTTTTTCAATATCCATCCTATGCTCCTTTATATTGCGAGCTTTTCCAGGGTAGTTGCCGGTGGCCTGTATACCTCCTCCCGACAGGGCGGCATCGGCTGTTTCAAAACCACCTACATCATCTGCCTGCCAGCAGTGCAGGGAGATAGGGAAATTATCAAGCTTCTTCATCGCTGCTTCCACGTCGACACCAATTTCAGAATACTGTGCTTTTGCAGCCTCAAAAGCTTTTTTTATCAATTCAGTTTTTACCATGATGATTTGTATTAGTTTTATTTTTGGATCGATTCGCTGCCTCCCTGCAGATTGGGAGGTTAGGAATCAAATTTTTTTTCCTTGAGATCGCTTGCAATGGGGTAACTGACAGATCCTTATTATTCCATATAAAAAACTTCTTCGAGCGTTTTTGTCACCGGTGAGTTGTCAGGTTTTGTTTCCATAATACCAACCAGGCTTTCCCACCATTTCCTGACGACCATGCTCTGCCCGAGATCCTGGGATCCTTTCTGTCCTGCCTGCTTCTGGAAAGCAAACAGGTTGTTGGTTTCCTCATCAAAGAAAATGCTGTATTCAGATATCCCGTAATCTTTTAGAAGCTTGCGCAGCTCGGGCCACAGGTTGTCATGTCGTTCTTTATATTGTGCGCGCATTCCCGGCAACAGCTTCATCTTAAATGCAATTCGCTTGTACATATATCGGTATTCAACTTAGTTTAATAATAAATGTTGACAGTATCAGGATGATAATACCTGCCAGCAGCACCAGGATGGTTATTTTGCCCACCCCTTTCCATTCCTTCAGGAACAGTCCCCAGATATTGCTGAATGCAATATTCAGAGCCATAAGGATGCTCCAGGAAAATGCCTCCATCTGGACAGGCACCTGGCTTTTACCCATGCCATAGAAATGAAATTGCAGGAACCATAGAAGGCCGGCAAGGAATGTGAATGCAATATTATTCAGGAAGGTGCCTGCGTTGACATTCAGGTAATCCTTATAGGTTTTATTTTTTATGTTCAGCCAGGCACAGTAAATGAAGTTGGTCACGAATCCTCCCAGCAGGATGAATATCAGGGTAGGATTGCTGCGAAACAATTCGTTGGTCCCATATTTCAGTGCCACCTCCTCGATAGGCTTTCCCGTTTGGAATCCATAGGCAAAACAGGCACTCATGATACCGGAGAGGAGAGCTATCCATACTCCCTTTTTCAGTGCAAAATCCTTGACAGCTGCTTTTCTTTCTTCCTCTGAAAGGTTCCTGTTTTTGAGGATCCCGGCATATCCTATAACCACAATACCTGCGAGTGCGATCGCCACACCTATCAGGGTAAGTATCCCTGCACGGGAAGAGAACAGGTGATCACCGGCAACGATGGCAGGTATGAGTGTGCCCAGGGCAGCGGTGATACCAAGCACCAGGCTCTGCCCCAGTGCTATGCCCATGTACCTTATGCTCAGTCCGAAAGTCAGTCCGCCCACACCCCACAGGGCACCGAACAGAACGGAGAGCCATTTGGCTGAAGATGGTGAGTCATGGATGATACCTGCAAGGGTGCCGTGAGGGACAGTCAGCAGGGCAAATATCCAGGGGCAGATGATCCATGCAGCAAGTCCCTGTATAATCCAGTAGGACTCCCATGCCCAGCTTTTGACCTTTTTAAAGGGGACGTAAAAACTGGCAGCGCCGAGGCTGCCGATGGCGATCAACAATATTCCAATCATTTTGTTTTGTTATTATGTAAAGATTTTCGCTTTTATTCAGTAAATCATCATCCATGCGCTCAGGTCGTCAGACTATTAGACTGTTAGGCTGTTAGACTATTAGGTTGTTAGGTTAAAGGAATTACTTTATTGACCTGATCAACGCACTTAACACTTTTTCTGTTTCAACAATATTTGATTCACATTCGCTGACTTTTGATTCTCCGATATAACATAGTCGATCAGCTAATGTCAGATGATAATGTAATTCCCTTAATGATCCAAAAGCAACCTCAAGGAATCTAAGGTATTCGATCTGGCTCTCACGTGTGCATCCTTCAACAATATTGGAGGGGACAGAAACAGCGGCCCTCCTCATCTGAGATGTCAATCCGTACATTTCTTCTTTAGGGAATCCTTTAGTTACCTTATAAATCATGACTGCCAACTCATCAGCAAGTTCAAAAGCCCTGAGCTTAAAATGATTCCTCATATACCTAACAGTCTATCCACCTATATTGATCATTGCTTTCATCACCCCGTCCCTGTATTCTGCAACAAGGTCGAAAGCTTCCCTGGTACGGTTGAAAGGGAAGCGGTGTGTCACCATGCTTTTCACGTCCACCTTACCGGAGTTTATAAGATCAAGGGCGGGCTGAACACAGTGATTCTGCCTCCTGACGTTCTGGAAACAGATTTCTTTTCTCCTGATGATATCAGACTGCAGTTTCCAGAAGTCAAATTCAGGTATGCCGATGATCATGATCTTTCCACCCGGCTTGACCAGTGCCACTGCCTGATCCATAGCTTCCTGCTGCCCGCAGCATTCATATATGACATCGAGCAGTAATGGTTTCTGTTCCCTTATCTGCATGACAACATCTCCTGCATCAGGGTTTCCTGTCCAGTATGCTCCTGTTTTTCTTGCCAGTGCCAGCCTTTCTTCGATCTTGTCCGTGACATAAATATTTGCAGCACCTGCGATGATGGCTGAAAACAATACACTCATACCTATTGGTCCGTGCCCCAGTATTCCTATGCTTTTACCTTCCAGTTCAACAGACTGTCTCACTGAATACAGTCCTATTGAGAGGGGTTCGGAAATGGTTGCCATCTCAAAGTCCATATTGCCGGGTATGGGGAAGCAAGATTGTTCCGGCATAACAATGAATTCAGACAGACATCCGTCTGCCTGGCCCGGACAGCCCAGGAACCTCAGCTTACGGCAGGTATGGGGCCTTCCTGCCAGGCACTGGTCACATACTCCGCATGACATGGCAGGTTCGATGGCAACCCTGTCACCCGGTTTCACCTTGGTTACACCATTACCGGTCTGCTCAACAATCCCTGCACACTCATGTCCGACAGGAAAAGGATACTTCACTATCTGACTGCCGATACGGCCTGAAGTATAATAATGAATATCAGATCCGCAGACACCCACAGTCATCATCCTTATCAGCACATCGGTATCGCTGGCTATCAGAGGATCGGGAGTATTTCTCATCTCCATCTGCCGGATGCCGGTCAGCAACATTGTTTTCATTTTACCGTTTACTGGTTAGCTATGGTAAAGATGGGAAAAATCAAAAACCAAAACCAATAAATCTGCTAAAATAAGTTTTAACTTTACGCTGTAACCTAAAATTTTTCTCATTGCAATGAATCTTCTTGAACAGCTGAAGAAATTTACCAAAGTTGTTGCAGATACAGGCGATTTTCAGTCCATTGAGCGTTATTGCCCGGCCGATGCCACCACCAATCCTTCTCTTATTTATGCTGCTGCACAGAATCCCCGTTACCGGCCTCTTGTGGAGAAGGTGCTTGATCCGCTGCGAAAGTCGGGTTCTTTATCGGAGGATAAGCTTAACTTCGCAATAGACAATCTCTCGGTCGGATTTGGAGCAGAAACGCTAAAAATCGTGCCGGGAAGGGTATCAACCGAGGTCAGTGCCAACCTGTCTTTTAATACTGATGCCAGCATATTAAAAGCCAGGAAATTGATTGGCATGTACGAGGAAGCAGGCATCAACAGGGACAGGATCCTGATCAAGCTGGCCTCAACATGGGAAGGGATAAGGGCGGCAGAAGTGCTCGAACAGGAAGGGATACACTGTAATCTCACCCTTCTGTTCAGTATTCCCCAGGCGATTGCCTGTGCCGAGGCAGGTGTGCAGCTTATCTCCCCGTTTGTAGGCAGGATCTATGACTGGTACAGGAAGGATAGGGCAGTTGATCATATTCCCGGCAGGGAAGATCCGGGTGTGATGTCTGTAAAGGAAATATATAATTATTATAAGAAGTTCGGTTACAGGACGGAAATTATGGGTGCCAGTTTCAGGAATACAGAAGAGATAACCGAGCTGGCGGGATGTGACCTGCTTACCATATCACCACAGCTGTTGGGTGAACTCGAATCGACGGAAGGAGTACTGGAACGTAAACTTGATCCTGGAAAAGCGTTGACAGCAGATATTCATAAAATATCACTGGATGAAAAATCCTTCAGGTGGATGCTTAATGAGAATGCCATGGCAACGGAAAAACTTGCTGAGGGCATTCGCAGGTTCAACACAGATCTTCAGAAATTGAAGGAATTCATAAAGAAAATCTAAAATGTATGATAGGAGAAATTAAGGATCTTCTGGCAAAAGAATCGGCAGCAGTTGCCGCAATTCCGGTGAATGATTCTTTTATTAAGGCCATCGAACTGATTCACCTGCATGTGCATCAGAGAGGAGGGAAGCTTATATCAGGAGGGATGGGTAAAGCCGGACAAATAGCCATAAATATCGCCACAACATTCAGCTCGACGGGTACGCCTGCGGTCTTTCTGCATCCCAGCGATGCCCAGCACGGAGACCTGGGGGTGATCCAGGAAAATGATATTCTGCTGCTCATCTCCAACTCAGGTAAAACCCGTGAAATACTGGAACTGGTGCACCTGGCAAAACAGCTTGTTGCCCAGATACCCCTCATCGTTATTACAGGAAATCCAAATACTGAACTGGCCAGACAGGCTGACGTTATATTGTATACGGGAAACCCGCCTGAGGTTTGTCCGCTGGGACTGACACCTACCACCTCGACCACTGTCATGACAGCTATCGGTGATGTCCTTGTTGTAATGATGATGAAAAAGATCGGGTTCACAAGCGAAGCGTATGCAAAAAGACATCACGGAGGCTACCTGGGGGTGAAGAGCAGGGGTGGAACTTAGTTTATATTGATCAGAACGGCGCAGAACAATTTTAAATATTGATCAAAACGGCGCTGAATAATTTAAATATTGATCAAAACGGCGCTGAATTTCTTGCTTCGCAATAAATATAGGTGCCTTATTTGATCAATATGGAAGGTTTAAGAGAAGAAGAAGGGGTACTTCATTTTTTGCTCCGCAAAAAACAAATCCAGGCACCTTTTCTGATCAATATGAGAAGGGGAAGAAAAAGAAAAGATCAAGCGCCTTATTTGATAAATATGGGAAGGGGAAGAAAAAGAAAAGATCAGGCACCTTTTCTGATCAATATGGAAAGGGGAAGAAGAAACCGGAAACCACCAATCCGTTAAAAATAAAAGGTAATGAGAATCCTGAAAGAAGAATCGGTTGCGGTAATCATTGACATCCAGGAAAAGATTTTTCCTCATATAGCGGATAATGAGGCGCTTCTGAAGAATACGGCTGTTCTGATCAATGGACTCAAAATACTGGGAGTGCCTGTTATCTGTACTGAACAGTATCCCGCAGGCCTTGGGAAAACACATAAAGGCATCAGTGAGCTTCTTGAGGGAACCGATCCTGTTGAAAAAATTGCCTTCAGCTGTTGCGATGAACCTCATTTCATAGAAAAACTGGAAGGTTTGCGGAAAAAGTTCGTGGTCCTGGCCGGCATTGAAACCCATGTCTGTGTGCTTCAGACATTCCTTGACCTGGCAGCAAAAGATTATACCCCCGTGGTTGTGACCGATTGTGTTTCCTCACGCAAGGTATCAGACAGGCAAACAGCAATCCGGAGGATGCAAAGCGATGGTGCAGTCCTGACCACATATGAATCCCTGCTGCTGGAACTGTGCAGGGTGGCAGGGACCAATCAGTTCAGAGCTATTTCAAAGCTTGTAAAAGGTTGATGACTGAAAACCACACCCAAAAACCGGGCATGGCTGTTAATTATCCTGACTAATGATATAACGATGAGGAATATTTTTGGTATTGGCGAGACAGTCCTCGATATTATTTTCAAGCAGGGACAACCTGTTGCTGCCAAAGCAGGTGGATCGATCCTGAATGCATTCGTTTCATTAGGCAGGCTCGGGCTGAAGGTTCATTTTATCAGTGAATATGGTAACGAGCCGGTGGGTGAGCTGATCAACCGGTTCCTGGAGGAGAATAATGTATCCACCCGCTATGTGACCAGGTATGCCGATGGCAAATCGACCCTTGCCCTGGCTTTTCTTGATGAGCAGAATAATGCCAGCTACAGCTTCTATAAAGATTACCCCGGGAAGAGGCTTACAGTCCTTCCTGATAAATTCCGGGGCGAGGATATCCTTATGTTCGGGTCAATTTATGCCATCACTCAAGCGGTGAGGGAACAGCTTGTCACGGTACTTGACCGGGCGAAATCTGCAGGGTCACTTATTTTCTATGATCCGAATTTCAGGGCAGCGCATCTGCACGAGCTGGAACAGTTGAAACCCATGATCATTGAAAATATGGCCTTCGCAGATATTGTCAGAGGATCCGATGAAGATTTCATGAACATTTTTGATGCCGGTAATTCCGATGAAGCATATGAAGCTGTGTCACCGTACTGTTCCATCCTGGTTTATACTGCCAACAGGGAAGGTGTTTTTGTCCATACTGCTGCAGGAAAGTATTATCTCCCTGTACACCATATTGACCCTGTAAGCACCATCGGGGCAGGGGATAATTTTAATGCCGGTATCATTTATGCACTTGTCAGGCAGGGCATGACAGCTTCAGACCTTCCCGGGCTGAAGCAGGATCAGTGGGATTATATAGCAGGCAGTGGCATCCGGCTGGCTACCCATGTATGTATGAGTTATGAGAATTATATCTCCAGGGAGTTTGCAAAAGAACTTACCCTGTGATCAGATGGGTAATGCATGCTTCAACAGGTAATCCTCCGCTTCCTTTGACCAGCTGCCCCCGTTCCTGACGGTAATTGATTCCAGCTCCCTGAACAAAGGATCATTCCTGCCTTTCTCTTTAAAATCATCTATCGGGGTCAGTGGGAGAGAAATATTGGTGTAGATGAGTTTCTTGCCCCCCGGGATCTCAGGCAATCGCAGTGTTGTGTCAATGACCGCATCCAGTCCTCCTATGTGTGTGACCATGACTGCGGGATTGATCCTCTTCTGTGACATCAGGCTGAGGGCTTCCTTCATGTCGTCAGTATTGCCGCCACTGGTACCAACGATATGTGTGAACGCATAGTGTACGTTATAAAAATTGAAACTGGCACTGAAATCCTTGTCATCGGGTCCGGCAAAAAAATTAAGGCATCCGTCAAATCCAAGTATCCTGTCTCCCTGTTCCACCACCTGGCAGACCGGGGCAAATACGAATACATCGTCAAATCCCTTATTGTCAGTCAGAGCAAGCAGATGCCTGACCGGATCAGTCATTTCTTTCGTATTGATGTACAGCAGTTCAACGCCATTGCGGGCTGCTTCCTCAATGGTATGCACGCTGGCAGCCCTTGCCAGCCTTACTGCATCAATATCAGTGACAACCAGTTTGCCGGGTTTCCTGTCACAATGGATGGCATAATCGATAGCCCCGAGACCCATGGGCCCGGCAGCTGCGAGAAGAGCCGCCATCCCCCCCTCCTTAATGCCCATATGATGTACGTATGAACCATACCTGGTGTGATAGCATGCATGAAAAGCGCCGATGATGCATGACAGCGGTTCTGACAGGGAAGCATGGAAATAATCTTCCCCGTCATATGATAACAGACAGTTCATTTCCATAACCTCATTCGGAATGATAATATAAGTGGCATCCCCGCCGATATAACGGTATGAATAGCCCGGTGCATCCAGGCTGCCTTTATAATTCAGGGCAGGTTGTATGGAAAATTTCTCACCCGGACTGAACTGATTCCTCCATTTCTTTCCTACTTCAATCAGCTCACCGGCAAATTCATGACCAATGATAGTCGGATGGATATGGATGTCATCAGGTATCCTTTTATGATCGGCTCCCTGTTTGGCGGCTTTGTGTGAGGACATACAGATACTGTCTGAAACAACCCTTGCAAGTATCTCATCTTCTTTCAGGGAAGGAAGTTCAAATTCCTCGAGCCGCAGATCCTGCTTACTGTAAATTCTTATCGCTTTTGTTTTCAAAGATGTTTGATTTTTTGATTCATTTTATTACCTGTGTATGTCATTCCATCCGGAAGGCTATTGATAAATCCTGTTTTAAAGTTGCCTGCATGATTTGACAATCAATGCTTCTCTGAACCTCTGGTTTTCGAGTATTTGAAAGAACTCATCCAAATAGGCAATCATCTCATTTTTATGGTGTTTATCTAAAAAGACATTATTGTTCACAAGGGAATAGAGAGCATCTTTCTTCTCATTGAATTTCTGAAAAACAGGAATAAAGTCTTCTTCAGGGATACAGTATCCCCGGTATACCCGTTCCCGCACAGTTTTAGTACCGAGTTTTTCATCAGGAAGGGCATAAAAAGCATTTACCATGCCTGAATAATCGAAATCAAAAGGAATGGCAACCGGGCATTCTTTCCTAAAGTTTAGTTCTTTGTAAAGCTTTATGTTATGCAAAGCAGGTACTGACCAGTCAGTATTACCCACCATGAACTGAAAAACGGCAAGAAGCTGGTACATCTGATAATCGGTTTTTTTCTCAGACAGGTTTTTGATCTCTATTTTCACAGAATTGATCCGGTCAGCAAGGTGCTTGTCGCTTTCGATAATAAAACCATAGTGGGTATGTATCTTTGTTTTTCCCTGTGAATCAATATAATTGATAATAAACAGCCTCACACGGTAGCTGCATTCGGTCATCAGGATATATATCCTGTAGATAAGCAATTCTTTCAACAGGTATTGTTCATAGGTTTCTGAATTATTGCAGTGTGTGACCAGCTTGACCGATTTCAGATCATTCAGGGACTCATTGCCGGTGGTGTCATTGGTAAGACTCAGTTTGATGGGAGGGAAGCTGCAATACTGACGTCTGAATTCACCCCTGGCCTTTATTCTTACCTCTTTCCGGATATCATGGCCCTCACTATTGGTATAGGAAAGTATGGCAGGCATATACTCACCTTTCATCTTTGTCCTGGTGAATTGCCTGATGTCAAATTCAAGGTTAATGACCAGCGGGGTGTCGATAATGAACGGATCGGAAGGGATGAACATGGTAAAATCGATCATACCTGTTGTGTCAACCTCACTTGTATCCGGCACCTGGGCAAACATAGGAAAGTGGACTGATACCAGCAAGGATATCAACAGGCAAGTAGATCGTATTCTTTTAAAATCATACATGATACAAGTTCAAGGTTCCTGGTTCCAAGTTCCAAGAGGGAAGAAGAAATTCCTGGTTCCTGGTTCAATGAATCATGAGTCGTGAGTCGGAAGAAGGAACTTGGAACTTCTTCTTCCCTTCTTCCTAACAGTCTAACAACCTTCAGCCTAATCCCCTTCTTCCAACTTCCGACTTCTGACTTATTCCCTAACACGCCAACACGCAACACGTCAACAGTTCGTATTATTTACTATTCACTACTCACGACTCACTACTCACTTTCTTCCTAACAGCCTATTTACCTTCAGCCTAAAAGCCTTCTTTTACTCACTTCTCACTTTCTTCTTCTTCCGACTCACGACTCACGATTCACGACTCACGTTGCATTGATGCCTGCATCAATGTAACATGATCTGCCCTCCTGTCACAGGAATGGCCTGTCCTGTTTCGTACTTCTGATCAATGACATAAATAATGGCTTTCATGATATCGCTGACGCTGCAGCCACGTTTCATCGGCACCTGGCTTTCATAATATCTCCTCACATCCCCGACTGTTTTTGCACCGGGTACTTTCCCGGCTTTGAGATACTGTACGAACAATCCTGTCTCAGGATCTGCCCATAATGGCCCGTCAAAAAAGTTGCCCGGACAGATGGAGTTGACCTTTATATTAAATTCAACCAGCTCGAGGGCAAAGGACTGGGTGAGTCCTATTCCCCCGAACTTCGCACCGGCATATGCAAAATTCCTGTTGCTTCCCTTAAGCCCTGATTTTGAGTTGACCTGGATAATATCGGTATAATAGTCAGGCCTGAAACGATGCTGGGTTTTCATCACTTCAGAGCAGCAAAGGGTAGTGAGATAGTAACCACCGTAATTTATCCTTGTTATCCTGTCGAACATGTCAGGATCGAGCTCATCCAGTCCCCCGGCATGCAATATTCCTGCATTGCTGATCAATATATCGAGTCCGCCATATTCAAGCACAGTGTTATAGACCATTTCCTGCACGGATTCCTTATCAGACACATCGGTATGAGTGTAAATGGCTTTGTTCCTGGCTGCCCGCTTGTTCAGCTCATTTACCAATGCCGTGCCCTGTTCCTGTTTTATATCTGCCACCACTATATTCGCACCCTCGCGGAACAGGCTTTCAGCTATCCCCGCACCGAATCCCTGCGCTGCTCCTGTGACGACCGCTATTTTGTTCAATACAGGGCCTGTCCGTGTCAGTTTTTTATCCAGTTTTCTCCTGTAATTTTCAACTTCCCAGTTCTCAATGAAGCTGATCTGCTCCGGTGTGAGGAACCTTGGTCCGCCAAAAGATTCTGAATAGTAGCTGACCTTCATCAGATCATGATATACATCCATGACCGTTTCGGCGGACTGGTAGTCATCCTCTGCTGTCACCAGGCCAAAGTCCCTGATGAGGATCACCTTGGGCGCGTAGGAATGCTGATCCCTGAACCTGCTTATCTCATCCCTGATGTGGCTGGTCAGTTCACCTGAAGCGGCTGCAGGGTTTATATACAGGTAGTTCGATTTGCAATAAACGATCATATCAGGTGTAAAGGGACTGGAAACCTTTCCGAAATCATCTTGGGACCGGTAGAAATGGCTTATCAGGGGATCATGCCTGTATCTGAGGATTTTTGGGCTGTCTTCAGTAAGCATCATCCTGATAGCCGGCAGCACCCCGGTCAGCCGGGCATCCGGAGGTAAACCTTCCAGCCTGGCAGGTTCAGGAATGCGTGAAGAGATGATATTGGTAATATCACTATACCTGGCTTTAATCTCATCTGTATCATCTGCGCTGACAAACACGCCGTGGTTCTCCAGGAAGATTACCGGTGGATCCGTTTTAAAAATACCGCGATAACTTTGTAATTCCTGTTCTATTTTCTTGAAAAGAGTATATCCGGCTGCCGTGTAATCAATATACAGTACATCATCACCGAACAACTCATGGGCGATTTTTTTTGAATTACCGGCACATAACAATGCGTTGCAAATGGTGGGATGCAGATGAATGACATACTTGTAACGGATCAGGTTATGCAAAGATGTTTCCACGGATGGTCTTTTGCCAGCCGGATCCAGCAAAGCTTTCATAAGGTCATTTTTTACCTGCTGTTCCCTTTCATCAGGATCACTGCTGTATTCAGCCTCTGATATATGCTGGAGGCCTTGCCTTGACAGCACAGCCAGTCCTTCTTTTTCGAGCGTGGCCAACCGTGTCCCGCTTGCTTTGATCCATATTGTATCATCGGTTTTAAAGGATGTGTTCCCACCGCCGGCAATTACAAATTCCTTATTACTACCGTAAAACCTGGAGATCTCGATTAGTTTGTTCAGATACTTATCCATTTCTTATTTCCGGATATATTTTTCAATTACTGCTTTTCCCAGCGCGACAAATTCCTCTTTATCTTTTTCCCTGGTCGATCCATCAGGAGATACGTACCCTTCATGTCCCTGTGCATGAAGATACTGATGAGCGGCGATCACGCATGTTCCCTCGAAAGAGATCCTCTTAAGCTCGGGATCGAGGGGTTGTGTCCCTCTGGCCATTACGGTGAGGGGGCTCAGTCCAGGAGTATTATGTTCGGTTCCGAAGGTTATCACAAATCCGTTATCGTTAAAAAAAGTCACGAATTCCCTGAGGAAACCAGGGTCATTCCGTCCCGGTATCAGCTCAATGCAATGTACACCCATGGATATGAGTTCATTGAGTAACAACTGCCTGTCGGATTCATATTCGGTACATTGCCCTTCAGGATTGTCGAGAAGAACAGGATAACAGGGAATACCTCCGCACCGTAAGATAATATCGATAATATCAGCGACTGACAGGAAAGCATTTTCATCTTCCGGTACAAATGCCCTTCCACCTGCTTTTAAAAGATTGCCCCGTATTTCTATCTCCAGTGCAGCAGGATCGGAAAGGGAAGCGTGGCATTTTTTCCCTGCATAAATCTGTTCAAAGATATCCAGTCTTTCCGCATCAGAATGATATCGTTCGAAAATAAGGTCTTTTATAGCCCTGGCAATATGCCGTTCACGCACCAGCTCCCTGGCATACATTCTTTTGATTTCCGAGTATTTCAAGGATAGTGAAGCATCTGTCAGAGCCAGGATAGCATTCACCTTATCAACCATCTCCTTAACCTGGACCTGGCTTTCATATTTCAGGTTTTGCAGGATACGACCTACAGATGGATCAGTAATCAGCGGGTAATTTAATCCCTTTCCGCTGAAATAGGTCCGACCCGGATTATTTGGATCATTTATCCTGATATCCCTTTCCTGTTCCTCCTTCAGCAGTCCTATGAATTCTATATTGAAAAGCGGAAAGATCCTGTTGCCGAGGCTGTGTTTGTAAAATGCCTCATATCCATCGGTCACATAAAAATCATTTATTCCCAGAACCTTGATATTTTCAGCAGAAGCCATATCAAAGATCTGTTTCATATCCCTGAAAGCGCTGAATGAATAAGGTGTATGAAGGTGTCCGTTCACCTCATGAACAGTGTCGCTGTCATTCTTTTCATACCATTCCAGCAATTCTGCCGGGGCGGGAAAATCTTTCAGGATATTGTCAGTCATTATCTTAAACGCATTAACGCTTTAACGCATCAACCCTTTTAACCCGCCAACCCGTACACCCTTCAACACGGAACAATTTAAACCTTGAACTCCGCCCGATCCGCCAGCTGGCGGACGGTATGGGCGGGCAGGAACCAGGAACCAGGAACCAGGAACCTGGAACCTGGAACTTCTCTTCCTTACCTAAAAGCTTAAACACCTACAGCCTGATTACCTGAACTTTGAACCAGGAACCAGGAACCAGGAACCAGGAACTCTTCCTTATTCCTCCCTCAGCCTGAGATGTGCCAGGTACCTGTTGATTTCTTCCATTTCTTTCACCGATAACCTGAAATGCAGTGCGCCGGCATTCTCTTTGACCTGTTCGGGGCTCCTGGCGCCGGCCAGCACACAGGTGACACCAGGCATCTGCATGGTCCACCGCAACACCAGCTGGGCCAGGGTAACATTCCTTGAGCTTGCAATAGGTCTTATCTTATCAAGGAATTTATTGATCTTTATCAGGTTACCAATCCTGAAATAAAATGTTGAAGGCCTGGAATCTCCATCGTTGAACCTGTAATCAGGCTTGATCTTTCCTGTGAGCAATCCACGTTGCAGGGGACTGTAGGGTATGACAGAGACGCCGTTATCCATGCACCAGGGAATAATGTCCTGTTCAATTTCACGCCTGACCATGCTGTAAGGGACCTGGTTGGACGCCAGGGGAATAACTCTGTGTGCCTGAACCATCTCCTCGACGGAATAGTTACATACACCGGCAGCTCTTATTTTGCCCTGTTTCAGGAGTGACTCAATGGCTCTCATGGTTTCTTCAATAGGCGTGATCGGATCGGACCAGTGTATCTGGTATAGATCGATATAATCTGTTCCCAGGTCCCTGAGGCTGTTCTCACATTCAGCGATAACCCTTGCAGGTGAGGCATCCCTGTATATATCCACGGGCCTGCCATCATTGTCTTTCGAAGAGAAGTAAAAATGTCCTGCGGGAGCATCCCATCGCAATCCGTATTTGGTAAGAATCTGGACCTCATGCCTGTGTCCCTTGATAGCTTCCCCGACAATTTTTTCGCCTGTTCCCAGTCCATATGCAGGTGCAGTATCAATGGTGGTGATTCCTTCATCCAGTGAAGCCCTTATGGCATTTATCGCATCGGTCCTGTCAGCACCTCCCCACATCCATCCTCCTATGGCCCAGGCTCCGAATGCTATCGGGGTCACCCTGACACCGCTCGATCCCAGTTCTTTCACTTCCATATCTGTCGTTATTTTTTCAAAGATAATCAAATGGTATGCACTCCGGAGCAAGCTCCGGACTCTTTTTCGGTTCAGGTATCTTGCTGCTTCTGGTTATGCTATGCTTATTGATGGTTCAGCCGTCAATCAGCAAGAAGTTAACCCATCGGCGCATCTGCCCACTGGTGGAACCTGTTTCACCAGCTGATAGCTTCCTCAGGCACGGCTGACAGATCAGGTGCCAGCCAGTCTGCAAGGGCAAGCTGATCCTCTGAAAAGGAGGTGGTTAGTCCGAGGCACCTTGTTCCGGCAGTCTTGCCTGCTGCAAGGCCACTGGGTGCATCTTCAACAACGAGGCATTCATCAGGGCTGACACCCAGGAGGGCTGCTGCCCTCAGGTATATCTCAGGATGCGGCTTTTTCTTTTCAATCATCAGGCCATGTACCGTGGCATCGAATGAAGATACAGGAATACCTATCTCCCTCAGGTTGATGATCATTTTAACTTCGTCAGCACTCGTGGCTACAGCTATTTTGAGGCCTCTCTTCCTGCAGATACCAATAAATTCAGGTGTCCCTGGCAATGGACGGAGCTGTCCTGATGTGATCTGCGCGTAGATCTGGTAGGTGCGGGCTTTGTCCCTTTCAATATCAAGCGGGAATCTGTATTTCTCCGCAACACCTCCAATGTACCTGTTTTCCCCCATCCCTACGAACGGTAGAAAATCGGACTCTTTCACCCCGATGCCATGTTCCCCGAACATGATCATGGCAGCCCTGCAGATAAAAGGTTCGGAATCCACCAATACCCCGTCCATATCAAAAAGAACGGCCCTGAGCATAAAATACAGTATTTATATTAGAATCAACTGAGATATGTCCGTTGTGACTCACTATTTGGGCTAATCTCATCAATGGCTTATAATATCTATCACTCCGTTTAGATAATACCGGGGGCAATAGGCAAAATCATGCATGGTTTTTTTCGTGGTGATGCCACTCAGGACAAGGCAGGTGTCAATCTCTGACTCTATTCCTGCAATGATATCTGTATCCATCCTGTCACCGATGATGATGGTTTCCTCGCGGGTGCAGTTGATCTTTTTCAGCCCTTTCCTCATCATCAGGGGATTAGGCTTGCCAACGAAATAGGCACTCTTTCCTGTTGCCAGTTCAATGGGAGCGATCAGGGATTTGGTAGCCGGGACGATACCATGCTCGGTCGGTCCTGTGAGATCAGGATTGGTACCGATAAGCCGGGCACCTCTGAGGACCAGGTTGACAGCCTGCTCGATCTTTTCATAATTATAGGTTCTTGATTCACCAACCACCACATAATCGGGATCGATGTCATTCATTATGTACCCGACATTGTACAGGGCATTGATCAGCCCTGCCTCACCAATAATGAATGCGGAGCCTTTTGGTTTCTGGCTGGAAAGGAACATTGCCGTTGCCAGGGCGCTGGTGAAAAAAACATCCTCCTCGACTATTATGCCCAGCCTGAAAAGTTTTTCTCTGAGTTCCTTTGGCGTTCTTTCACTGGCATTGGTGATAAAGACATACCTCTTATTATCATCCTTGAGCCATTGCACGAATTCCCTGACCCCTGGCAAAAGCCTGTTGCCATGATACAAAACCCCATCCATATCGATGATAAAACCAGTTTTTTTTCTTATAGCTTCAACGGATCTTTTCATTTTATATCAGTTTGATCTCAGGGTCAAATTTAATGTTAATATGGTGACAAAATTCCTGTGCCCGCCTGATCAGGTCCTTATCTTTTAAAGGTTCGAAGCCTGAGATGATTGTCAGCAGTGCAGCTATATCCCCCGGATAATCACTGAAAAGCAGGGCATCATTCGGATGGTACAGGCCCGACTCATCCTTTGCCCTGAAATAGAATCCGCATACCAGTGCATAAAGAATTCTATCAGAGAACATGCCTCCTTTCATCCCTTCACGCAGGGGATAGACAAGCCGGTCTTCCTGTCCGAGCTTTCTTTTAAGGTCACAACCGACACGAAAGACAGTATCCTTAAGGGCATGGTTTTGAAATCTGTTTATCAGGTCGGTGATATGATCTTCAAGCTGTGTGGGAGAGAATTCATCCGGATATTTTTTAAGGAGTATTTGTGCGGACTCATGCATTACCCCGTAAGTCTGGTCACGGATCTCCTTGTCAGAAAGCACCTCGAACAGGTATTTTTTCCCGGGAAACTTCAGGTATCCGTAGTAAGCACAGGCAGCATGTCCCAGGTTATGAATGAACAATTTCCTGTCAACCCATGCTTTCATATT
>Ga0172363_10000831_pt1 | contig 24122 bp, 11 predicted proteins | sample LakKivs2_kivu2a2_FD_114541 | JGI IMG/M metagenome (GOLD analysis project Ga0172363, IMG submission 114541) | Sediment microbial communities from Lake Kivu, Rwanda - Sediment s2_kivu2a2 | ecosystem: Environmental > Aquatic > Freshwater > Lake > Sediment | place: Rwanda: Western Province, Lake... | reverse complement strand
GCGTCCCGCCGCCATAACTGCCCACCGTTGCCCGTGCCGGTCCGCCCATGGCGCCATGCTACCGCGTGGCCGGGGGGCGTCAAGGAGAATCCGGGCGGTCTGCTGTTCGGGATGTGGCAGTGCAGGAAGAAGGCGACAGGCTGGCGCCGTAGCGCGCAGCAACCGCCAGCGCGGCAGGTGAACCGGCGCGCGGTGGCCCCGCGGCCGTGCGAGCCAAAGCGGCGTCGAGCCGGCGCACTCCATATGGCCGGTCCGCACTCGTGATGCCCCCGCAACTACGGTCGTGCACCCCTCGACACTTGACACTCGACACCCGACACGCGATACTCCCTCCCGTGGGCGACACTGCGAAAAGCGAAGGCCTTCTGGCACCGCGGTCGGTGACGTGGCTGGGCGTGGGGGTCAACATCGCCCTGAGCGGCTCGAAGATCGCGGCGGGCGTGCTGTTCTCCAGCAGCGCCATCCTGGCCGACGGGTTCCACAGCCTGTCCGACCTCGTGACGGACGTGGCCGTGCTGGCGGGCCTGGGCGTTTCCGACCGCCCGGCCGACGGGTCGCATCCCTACGGGCACCGGCGGGTGAGCACGCTGGTGGCGATGTTCGTGGGCGCGGCGCTGTTGGGCGTGGCGGCGTGGATCGGTTACGGGGCGGTGATGTCCTTCCGCGTCCCCCACGCCGCGCCGCGCGGGCTTGTGCCGCTGGGCCTGGCGGTGCTGTCGATCATCAGCAAGGAATGGCTTTTCCACGTCACGCGGGCGGTGGGGCGCCGCGCCGGCGACGTGTCCATCATCGCCAACGCCTGGCACCACCGCAGCGACGCCTTCAGCTCGGTGGCCGCCGCGATCGGCCTGACCGTCGTCGCCGTCGGCGGGCCCAAGTGGGGCTACGTCGACGAGCTGACGGCCCTGGTGCTGGCGGCGTTCCTGGTCGTCCCGGCCGCGCACATCATCTGGTCCAGCGCATCGGAGCTGATCGACCGCGCCCCGGCGCGCGACGTGCTGGAGAGCATCCAGCGGGCGGTGGCGGCGACCGCGGGCGTTCGCGACTACCACGGCGTCCGCGCCCGGCACGTCGGGGGGAAAGTCGAGATGGACATCCACGTCCTGGTGGACCCGGAGCTGACGGTGCGCGAGGGTCACGCGATCGCCGCGGCCGTGCGTGCAAGTGTCCGCCGCGCCGACCCGAACGTGGTGGAGGTGATCGTGCACGTCGAGCCGTGGGAGGGCGCGGGGTAGGGGCCGTCTATCGCCCGGCGGCGGCCTTGGCCCTGGCCGCGGCGGACGGGACGTTGCGGATCTCGAAGAGCCGCCCGTCGTCGGCGAGGATGATCAGATCGGCCATGCCGTCGGCGTTAACGTCGGCGGCGGCCCGGGGCGTCGCGGCGGTCAGCTTGAAGGGCAGGGCGGGCCGGCGCTTGGGGGCAAGCACGCCGCCGGCGTCGTAATCGACCAGGAACGCCCCGAAGCCGCGGTTGACCAGCAGCAGCCCGCCGGCGTCGCACAGCACCAGCAGGTCGTCGCGCCGGTCGGCGTTGATGTCGATGGCGACGGCGCGGGGGCCCTTCAGCCCGCCCCTGTAGCGCTCGTAGTAGCTTTGCAGGTCCACGCCGGCCAGGCGGCGGAAGTCGGCCGGAGGGCCGCCGTCCAGGGCGTACCGCACGATGCCGTCGGCCCGGACGACCATCGCGCAGGCGCCCGGCGAGTCGCCGAAGCTGCCGAACGCCGCCGCCAGCGGCTCGCTGCCGCCCTTCCAGAGCCGCACCGGCGCGCGCGGCGCGGCGGGCTTGCCGGCCGCGGCGGCGGCCGTCACGCACAGCTCACCGTCGGCGTCCAGCAGCAGGGCGTCGGTCCTGCCGTCGCCCTCCGCGTCGAGCAGCGCCGCGGCCAGGGGCCTGCCCTTGGGCACGGCGGCCGTCCACGCCGCGGCGAACTTCGCGCCGCCGTTGAGGTACACGCGCCCGTCCAGCAGCAGGTCGCTCCTGCCGTCGCCGTTCACATCGCCGATTGCGTGCCAGGCGGCCTTGCCCGCCGGGACCGCCCATGCGGCGGTGGCGTCCCGGTAGCCTTCGCCGCCGGCCAGGAACAGGCGCGTCCCGCCCGCCGTGCCCACCAGGACGTCGAGTTTTCCGTCGCCGTTGACGTCGGCGGCGGCCAGCCAGGCCGCTCCGGGGGCATCCAGTTTGCCCAGCAGCCGGGGCGGGCGGCGGAAGACCTCCGGGTCGACGTGGTCCAGCAGCGTGCCCTTGCCGGCCTTCAGCTCGGCCAGGTAGCCGGCGAGCGCCGCGGTGCGCCCGGGGAAGGCCTTGATCGCGTCGTATCGCTGCTCGACGCGCCATGCCTCCTGCTCGCCCGGCAGGCGTTTGGCCAGCAGCCAGCAGTCGGCCAGGTGCACGATGCCCATGGGCTGGCCGGCGGCCTTGCCGACGAACAGCACGGCATCCTGGCCGACGGCGACGGCGGGGAAGACCTCGGCCGGCTTGAGCACCTGGACGAAGAGCTGCCGCGGCGGGGCGGGGCCCTTGGCGGCCGACTGCACGGTGACGGCCGCCACGCGGCTGTCGGGGCGGAGCGAGGCGACCTTGCCCACCCAGACCGACTGGGAGGTCTTGTACATGTCGGAGACGGGGAAATCGACCTTGATGACGGCCCCGGCCGGGGCGGCGCAGACCAGCAGAACCGCGGCGATGCCCCCCGCTGCGTCGAGGCGGGAAACGGTCATTGGCGGCCCTTTCGTGATTCCTGCCGACCCGCGGCATCAGCCTGTTGAACGCGCGCGTAACCTGCCGGGTTCGCGGATCATTAACAAGAGTGGTTTCAGGGCCGCTTCAGACCGTGGAGAACGCGATGCGACCGGCGACAACGACGTTACGAGGGGCAGCAGTAGTTCTGGCGGCGGGGGCGGCGGTCTGGGCGGCCGGGCCGCTGCACGCACAGCAGGTCAGCCCCGACGACGCCGCGCTGGTGCTGCTGCACAGCGCCCGGCGGGCGTACAACGAGGGACAGTTCACCGTCGCCGCCCAGCGCTTCGGGGAGTTCCTCAAACAGTACGCCTCGCGCCCGGAGGCCGGCTCGGCCAACTACGGCCTGGCTCTGGCGCTGCTGGAGGCCGACAAGCCCGACTACGCGGCCGTGCAGAAGGCCCTCCAGGCGGCCATCGGGCGCGGGGACTTTCCCGACCGGCCGTTCGCGATGCAGTACATGGGGCTGGTACAGCGGGAGCTGGGGAGGCAGCAGTTGGAGCAGGCGGCGGGTCAGCCGCCCCAGAACGTCAAGCGGATGGAGGACGAGGCCCGCCGGCGGTTCGGGGAGTCCGCCGCGAGCTTCGCCGCCGCCGCCGAGGGCCTGGGCGCGCTGGCCAAGGCGCCGGCCGACCCTAACGCGCCTCTGGGCGAGGTGCTGGAGCGGGCGGCGCAGGCCCGCTGCGACCAGTGCGAGATGCTCCTGCGCTCCGGGCGCGACCAGGAGGCCGCACAGGCCGTCGAGGCCCTCGGCAACCTGGAGTGGCTGCCGCGCGCGCGCTGCCACGAGCTGGCCTGCTACTACCGCGGCTATGTCAAGTTCCAGGCCGGCGGCTACCGCGAGGCCGGGCGCATCCTGAGCGGCCTGGCGCCGTTCGGCCAGCCGTTCGGGCCGCACGCGCGCTACCTGCTGGCGCGGGCGCACCACATGGCCGGCCAGCGCCCCGAGGCCGTCGCGCAGTACGAGGCGGTGATCAGCGACTACGAGGCGCGGCGCAAGGCGGCCGAGGGGGCCCTCAAGAGCCCCCAGGCCCTCTCGGCGCCGGAGCAGGCGCGCCTGGTTGAGCTGGTCAAGGGCCCCCTGCCCGACTACGTCGTGCGGGCGAGCTTCTACTCGGCCGTGCTGACGGCGGAGATGGGCCGCCACGCCGAGGCCGCCGACCGCCTGGCGGCGTTCCTCAAGGGCAACACCGGCTCGTCGCTGACGGGCGAGGCGCAGCTCCGGCTGGGGTGGTGCCAGCTTCAGCTCAAGGACTACGCCGGGGCGATCAAGACGCTGACGCCGCTGGCCTCCGACGAGCGCCTGTCGGACCGGGCGCTGTGGTGGATGGCGCGGGCGCGCCTCGCCGGCGCCGACCCCGCCAACGCCCAGGCCCACGCCGAGGCGCTGCGGGCGGCCATCGAGCAGCTCAACGCCGCCACCGAACGCGCCAAGGCCCTGGCCGTCAAGGACGCCGCCGCCAAGGTCCGCCGCGCCGACATCCTGATGGACCTGGGCGACGCCCGCCAGCTCGCCCGCCAGTTCAACCAGGCCTGCGAGACCTACCGCGCGGTGATCGAGGAGCGAGGCAACCCCGACCGCCAGGAGGAGGCCCTCCAGCGCCGCGTCGCCGCACTGCACTTCTCCGAACGTTACGCCGAGTCCGATTCCCTCGCCCAGGACTTCGAGCGGCGATACCCCAGGAGCACGCTCCTGCCGGCCGTGCTGTTCCGCAAGGCCGCCAACGCCCAGGCACTGGCCGACGCGGCCGAGAAAGACCCCAAGAACCCCGACCCGCGGCGGAGGGCCCAGGAGGCCAACCGCTGGGTGGAGGAGGCCATCGTCCGCTACCGGCGCGTGGTGGAGGAGTTTGGCGAGTTCAAGTACGCCCACGCGGCGCGGTACGGCTGGGCGACGCTGGAGTACCGCCAGGGCCGATACGCCCGCGCGGCGGCGGCGCTGGCGGGCATGGCCGAGCCCGACCGCACCGGCGAGCTGGCCAAGGTGTCGTACCTCCAGGCCGACTGCCTCATTCGCACGCTTCCCGCCGAGGCCGACGACGCCCTGACGGCCGAGGAGCTGGTGCGCGGCGCGACGGAGGCGGCCAAGCTGCTGGAGGGGTTCCTGGGCAGCGCGGGCAAGGACGCCGAGGAGGCCCCCGACGCGCTGCTGAAGCTGGGCTACTGCCAGGAGCGCCTGGCGATGATCACGTCGCAGGACGAGCATCGCAAGGCCGCCTGGGCACAGGCGCGGGCGACCTACGAGCGCTTCCAGCAGCAGTTCGCCAGGCATCCGGAGCTGGCGACGGCGACCTACGAGCGCGCCCGCTGCCTGGAGATGCTCGGCGACGTGAACAACGCGATCAACGAGCTGCGGCGGTTCGCGGGCGACCCGCTGCGGCAGGCGCCCGTCGCGCCGCTGGCGATGGTGCACCTGTCGCGGCTGTGCCAGTCGCAGAACCGCGCCGCGGAGGCGGTGAACGTGATGGCCGCCTCGCGGGCGCAGTATGAAACGGCCCTGGCGGGCGACCCGGCCCGGCGCCCGTGGGCGGCCATGCTCGTTTACGAGCACGCCCTGGCGCTGCGTGCGGCCGGCAAGCCCGCCGAGGCGGCGGACATGTTCGACGCTTTGGCGAAGCAGCCGGCCGCGACGGCGGGCGACTGGTCGGCCAGCGCCGCCTGGCGGGCCGCCCAGTGCCGGCGGGAGGAGATGCAGGCCAAGCTGCGTGCCGCGCGGGCCGTCCTGGAGCGCCCCGGGGCGCCCAAGCAGGAGCTGGACGCCGCCCAGAAGGCCATGCAGGAGGCCCTGCGGGCCATCCATTCCACCATCGACACCATGGAGGCCCAGGCCGACAACGTCGCCCGCACCGCGCGCGGCTGCCGCACCCACCAGCGGCTGCTGTACGAGCTGGCCTGGTGCTGCCGTGCCCTGGCCGAGGGAGAGAAGGAATCCGCCCGCCAGCGCATGCAGGAGCGGGCGCGGGAGCGGATCAAGGCCCGCCCGGCCAAGGCCGCGCCCTCCGGCGCCGCCGAGCAGCCGCCCGGATGGGACCTGCCCATCGTCGGCGCCGAGGCGGTGCCCATCCAGCCGGCCGAGGCCGCCGCCCGACGCCACTACCGCGAGCTGATCGCCGTCGCGCAGCAGGGCGACCTGGCCGCCCGAAGCCGCCTGGAGCTGGCCGAGATGGAGGCGCAGCGGAGGCAGTACGACTCGGCCACCAGGCTGCTGACCGAGGCGCTGGAGAAGTCGCCGCCGGAGGACCTGGCGGCGCGGATACACCTCCGTCTGGCCGAGGCGGCCCTGGCGCGCGAAGACCTCAAGGCCGCGCTGGACCACGCGCGGGCGGCCGGCGGCGCCGCGGCCGGCAACGACGCCACGCAGGCCGCCAAGATCGGGCGATACCTGGCCGGCGAGACGGCCATGCAGAAGAAGGACTGGGCCGAGGCGGTCAAGCAGCTCCTGCCGTTCCGCGACAACGCGGCGTTTCAGGACTCCCCCGGCGTCAGCGACCGGGCGATGCTGCGCCTGGGCCAGGCGTTCGCCGAGGCCGCCCAGTGGGAGCAGGCCCGTCGCAGCCTGGAGGTCCTGCGCCAGCGCTTCCAGCGAAGCGACTGGGTGCCGGAGGCGACCTACGCTATCGGCTGGGCCTTCGAGAGCGAGAAGCGCTGGGACGACGCCGTGCGGTACTACCAGGAGGTCACGCGGCGCAGCGTGGCCGAGACGGCCGCCAGGGCACAGCTCCGCATCGGCCTCTGCCGCCTGGCGCAGGACAAGGCGGAGGAGGCGGCGGCGGAGCTGATGGCCGTGCCGGCGACGTACGGCTATCCGCAGTGGAACGCCGCGGCGCTGGTGGAGGCGGGGAAGATCTACGAGACGCTGAAGCGAGCCGACGAGGCCGTGCGGGCGTATCGGCGGGCGCTGAAGGCCGCGCCCGACAGCCCCGCGGGCCCGGGGGCCCCGCAGAAGCTGGAAGGGCTGACCCGTGCGGACTGACCGAGAAAACAGGGACGCGCCCCATTTTTCGCGCCGCCGTCTTGCCGCCGCGGCGCTGCTGCTGGCGCTGGCGGCGCTGCCGCCCGCGCGGGCCGAAGCGTACGTCGAGGCGGCCTATCCCCTCGGCAAGCTGATCGCCGAGTCCACCAACATCGTCCTCATGCGCGTCGAGAGCGCGGAGCGCCCCGCCAACAACCTCGTCCTCCGCAAGGTGCGCGACATCAAGGGCACGCACAAGGGCGAGACGATGAAGCACAACATCGGCCAGAACGGCTTCCACCCGCGCGAGTGGCAGACCGTGATGGCCTGGGCGAAGGTCGGCGAGACCGCCCTGGTGTTCCACAACGGCGGGGCGGCCGAGGTGTGCATCCACAACTACTGGTACCAGCTCTACGCCGGCGACTGGTGGCGCATGAGCCACGGCGAACCGTACCTCTTGCGCACCTTCGCCGGCCGCCCGGAAAAGCTGGCGACCATCGTCGCGGCCATGCTCACCGGGCAGGAAGTGCTCACGCCCTGCATGGCCGACGGCGACAAGAACGCCCTCCAGCTCGGCAAGGGCAGGGTCCAGCGGATGAAGGCCAGCCTGAAGATCCAGGACTACAACCCGCAGCGCGACTTCGCCGGATGGGGCGTGGAGGAGTTCACGCCCATCGGCGACATGCCCGGCTTCACCCACTACGCCCCGCTGAGCGACCTCGGCCACCAGCCGTGCGGCATCGCCCCGGCCGACATCGACGGCGACGGCAAGAACGACCTGTGCCTCTACGGCCTGTCGCGCGTGGTGGTGCTGCAGAACGCCGGCGGATCGATGACGGAAGTCTCGCTGGGCGCCAACGGCCCGGCGCGCTGGGCCGGGTGGGCCGACTTCGACGCCGACGGCAACAGCGACCTGCTGTTGGCCACGCCCGCCGGGCCTCGACTGCTCCGCAACCGCAAGGGGCAGTTCGACGATCTGACGGCCGGGCTGCCCTGGCAGGGCTACTACAACCTGACGGCCGGGGCGTGGCTGGACTACGACGGCGACAAACGCCCGGACATCCTGCTGGCCGACGGCTTCCAGGGCCTGCGCCTGTACCGCAACGTCACCCGGGGCGGGCCGCCCGGCGCCTCTCCGCGGCCGCCCAAACCGCCTACGCTGGGGCCGTGGTACGTCATCGGCCCGTTCGACAACCCCAACTCGCAGGGCTTCGAGACGGTCTACCCGCCGGAGAAGGAGATCAACCTCGGCCGGCAGTACGAGGGCAAGGCCAAGCGCCGCGTCGGCTGGCGCCCGATCGACATGCGGCAGGCGCCCGACGGGCAGGTCTGCGAGCTGACCCGCTTCGCCGGCGACCGCGAGAACTTCGCCGTCTACCTCTATCGCGAGCTGACCTTCCCGGCCGCGACGGAGCTGCCCGTGTCCTTCGGCAGCGACGACACGCTGACGGTGTGGCTGAACGGGCGGCAGATCGTGGCGCAGAACGAGTACCGCGGCTGCATGCCGGACCAGGCGCTGGTGACGCTGCGGCTGCGGGCGGGGACCAACCGCCTGCTGCTGAAGGTCTGCCAGGGCAGCGGCCAGTGCGCGTTCTACTTCGCCACGAAGGGACCGGCCGTCAGCGTGCCCGACCTGTTCGAGGACGTTTCCGACCGCGTGGGGCTGGGCGCCGGCGGCGTGGCGGGGCGCTGGTGCCTGGAGCAGGTGCTGGTGGCCGACTTCAACGGCGACGGGCGGCCGGACATCCTCTACGCCGCCTGCCCGCCGGGCCGGCCCGGCGTGGCGCTCAACACGCCCTCCCGCTTCGTGGACGTGCCGGACTGCGGGCTTGCGTACGACGCGGGCGGGGCGGCGGCCGCCCTCGGCGACTTCGACGGCGACGGCAAGGCGGACCTGTTCGTGGCGCGGCCGGGCGGGTGCCGGCTGTTCCGCGGCCTGGGCGGCGGGCGGTTCGAGGACGCCACGGCCCGCAGCGGCGCGCTGGCGGCGACGATCGCCTGGGCCACGTCCGCCGTCTGGACCGACCTGGAGCGGCGCGGGCGCCCCGGGCTGCTGGTGGGGTGCCTGAAAGGCCCCAACCGCTACTTCCGCAACAACGGCGACGGGACGTTCACCGACGCCACAGACGCGCTGGGGCTGTGGCGGCGAATCTTCAGCACGCGGGTCGCCGCGGCCGTCGATGTCAACGGCGACGACGCCCCCGACGCCATCTTCGCCAACGAGGCCCTGCCCTCCTGCGTGCTGCTGGGCAACCCCACGCCGCCCGGCGGCAACGGCAACGGGAAGTGACCGACACGATGGCGCAACGCACAGGCATACCGGTCGGGGTGGTCCTTCTGGCGGCCGCGGCGTGGCTGGCGACGGCGCAGCCGGCGCAGGCGGACTGGCCCACGCATCGCGGCAACGCGCACCGCACGGGGTGCCTGGACGGCCGGGGCGGCCCGGCGGCGCCCGTGGTGCTGTGGGCCTACACCGCGCAGGAGCACTACGTCGCCTCGCCGGTCATCGACGGACACCGCGTCTACCTGGCCGGGCTGGGGGCGTTCAACACGGGGGTCTTTCACGCCGTTGACCTGGCCGTGCGGTCGGAGAAGCGCGTGGCCTGGTCGGCCGCCGCGCCCTTCGTGACGCGCCCGACGGTCAGCGCGCCGGCGACGGGAAACGGGCTGGTGATCTTCGGCGACGGCATGCACCAGACCGACGACGCGATCCTGTACTGCCTGCAGGCGTCCGACGGCATGCCGCTGTGGCGGCTGGACGTGCCCGGAAAGCTCATCCACATGGAAGGCGCGCCCACGCTGGCGGCCGGGAGAGTCTACATCGGCGGCGGCGACGCCGGCGTCCTGTGCGTCGACGCCACGCGCGTCGTGCTCGACGGCAAAGAGATGGACCTGCCCGGCGCCACGGAGATCATCGCCAAGCGCCGCGAGGAGCTGCTGGCCAAGTACGAAAAGGACAAGCAGACCAACGGGCAGTTCGCCGTCGCGCCGGGACCGGAGGCGCTGCCCAAGGCCGCGCCAAAGCTGCTCTGGCAGGCGGGGGCCAAGCAGTGGCACGTGGACGCCCCGACGGCCATCGTCCGCGACCGCGTGCTGGCCGCGTCGGCCTACCTCGACGACGAGAAGATCGGCAAGCGTTGCCTGCTGTGCCTGCGCAGCCGCGACGGGACGGTCCGGTGGGAGCTGCCGCTGGAGATCAACCCCTGGGCCGGGCCGACCGTCGCCGACGACGCCACCGTCCTGGTCGCCTGCAGCTCCATCCGCTACGACCCGCACGCGGTCAAGCAGGCCAAGGGCGAGGTGGTGGCCGTCAATTTCAACGACGGCAAGGTCCGCTGGCGGCGGGCGCTGGGCGGCGGGGTGCTGTCGGCCGTGGCGGTCGCCGACGGCCTGGCCGTCGCGGCGGCGACGGACGGCAAGCTGTACGCCCTGGACCTTGGCAGCGGCGAGCCGCGCTGGACGCACCAGGCGGCGGCGCCGTTTTTCGGCGCGGCGGCGCTGGCCGGCGGAGTCGCCTATGTCGCCGACCTGAACGGCACGCTCCACGCCGTACGCCTCTTCGACGGCAAGCAGCTCTGGGCGCTGGACGTGCTGGCCGACAAGGGCGTGCTGGCGCCCGGCATGGTCCTCGGCTCGCCCGTCGTGCACGGCGGGAGAATCTACCTGGCAAGCTGCAACGCCCTCAGCAAACGCACCGACCTGCCGTCGGCGCTGGTCTGCGTGGGCGACCGCGCCGAGGCGGCCGACCTCGCCGCGGCCGTGAAGGTCCAGGTGGACAAGGCCGCCGGGACGGTGACCGTCCCCTGCCGCATCGCGCCGCGCAAGCTGCCGAACCTCAACGAGATCTACCCGATCGAGGTGATGGCGACCTACCCGGCCCCGCGCGGGCAGAAGGCCCACGAGACCGTCGTCACCTTTGAGGTGACGCCCAGCGAGGTGCACAAGGCGCTGGAGTCGCTGGGCCTCAAGCCCGGCTCGCCGGCCAAGGGAGCCGTCAACGTCGCCCGCGGGCCGCTGGTGGAAATCTTCCTCGCCCTCGACCTGCCCGGCGGCATGAAACGCGCGCTGCCCATCGAGCGCACGCTCATCGACCGGCGTACCGGCAAGCCCCTGTCGCGGATCAGGTGGATGTTCACCGGCTCGGCCGACCGGCTCGTCGGCGAGGGAAAGCAGAGCATCTACGGCGCCGACGCCGGCGGGACGCTGATCGCCCTGTTTCCCGTGACCGACGAGACCGTCTTTCAGTCCAGCTTCACCATGCGCGAGGAGGGGATGCTCAAGCTCGACACCGACACCTCGCTGCTGCCGCCGGAGGGCACGCGGGCGCGGCTGATCATCGAGACACGCCCCCGCCCCGTCGAACCGGCCGCCGCCGCACCGGCCGACCAGCCGTTCGCCTACATCCAGCCCCTGCGACCGCTGCTGGGCGGGCCGCTGCCGTGCGCCCGCTACGCCCTGGGCGACGCCGTGCTGCGGCAGCCGCTGCCGCCGGCCCGGCCGCAGCGCCTGGAGCTGCTGAGCTGGGAGCTTCTCCGCCCGCTGCCGCTGCGTCCGGAGGCCGACGAGCCGCCGCTGGCCGCCCCGCCGTGGTCGCTGCGCTCGGCCCGGCGGCACCTGCCGACCGTCCCCGCCCCGCGGATCGAATCGCCCTCGCTGGCCGGCCGGCCCCTGCTGCCTCCCGACAGCCTCTACGACGCCGGCGGCGAGGAAGCGGAACGCTCGCCCGGCCAGCCCGGGCGCGACACCGCCCTCCGCTCGCGCCCGACCCCCGGTGTGGTCCACGCGCCGCTGCTGACGCTGCACATCCCCGACCCATTCGAGGCCGACCGCGCGCTGGCCATGGAGGAGCTGGCCCCCGAGCAGTCCGGCCCGGCCGAGCCGCGCCGCGACACGCTGCCGCGCCCCGTCCTGCCCGTCCCGCCGCCCCCGCCGGCCGCCAAGGACGCCAAACCCAAGCCCAAGTAGGATGTGCGGGTTCCGGCCGCCAGGCCGGGTTCCGCACACGCGCACGGCTGGCGCCGGCGCACGGGAAACGCGGATTTGCGGGGCGATCTCCGGCAGGGGGTGTCCGGATACCCCCGAGGCGTCGTTTTTCGATTTGGCGCGCGTTTGGCCGTCGACCGGCCGGCGAAACGAGCGCCGATGGGGCGAGCCGCTCGTCGCGTCGGGCCCGGCGGGCGGGTATGCTGTCCGCCGGCGCGATCCGGGCGGCTGTGGCCCCCCCGGCGGCGCCGTGCGGGAGAATGCCATGATCGCCAAGCGACCGGGGGCGGCGCAGGCGTGGGGCGCCGCGGGCGTCCTGGCGGCGCTGGCGTGCGGGGCGGCGGCCGGGGCGGGCGAGACGGCGACCGTCACGGTCCAGCCGGCGCGGCGATACCAGACGGTCCTCGGCTGGGGCAAGACGACGCCCTGGCTGGCGGGCACGGCGCTGCTTCGGCGGCAGGCGATCGAGCAGGCGGTGGGCGACTTCGGCATCAACCGGCTGCGGTTCGAGGGGTTGTGCGGCAACGGGCAGGGGCGGCAAAGCTGGGAGTGGCGCAACGACAACGGCGACCCGCGGCGGATCGACTGGGCGGCGTTCAACACCGCCCAGCTCGACGCCCGCGCCCGCGACTGGCTGGTGCCGTGGAAGAAGGCCGTCGAGGCCCGCGGCGAGAAGTTCGACCTTTACGTCAGCCCGTCGTTCTTCCAGGGCGGCTCCAGCGGCGACCTGCCGCCCTGGATGCTGCGCGACCCGCAGGAGTACGCCGAGTGGGCCGAGGCCCTGCTGCTGCGCCTCCGCGACGCGCACGGCATCGAGGCCGACTGGTACTGCATCTGTAACGAGGCGGGCAACAACAACCGCTTCACCCCGCAGCTCGTCATCCGCTGCGCCAAGGCCCTGATGCCCCGCCTGCGGGCGCGCGGCCTGCGGACGATGCTCCAGTATCCCGAGTCCGTCAACGCCCACGTGGCCCTGAGCTACCTCGCCGCCGCCGGCGACGACGCGGAGTTCTGGAAGTCCGTCGGCCTGCTGAGCTACCACTGGTACGGCGGCGACAACCAGTCGGCCATGGTCAAGCTGCGCGACCTGGCAGCGCGCCGCAAGCTGCCCACCGCGCAGAGCGAATTCATGGGCCTGACCATCGACCACCTCTACGACGACATGGTGCTGGGCGGGGTGTCGTACTGGGAGGTGTACGGCCTGGCCGGGCCGGACTACCAGGCGGCCCTCGGCGGCGCCTCCAGCGGCACGTTCCGCGGCGGCAGGTGGTACTGGCGGTTCCGGCAGGTGTCGCACCACGTGCGGCCGGGCGCGGTCCGCGTGGGCTGCGAGTCGAGCGACGCCGCCCTGCGCTGCCTGGCGTTCGTCGGCGGAGGCAGGCCCGCGGTGGTGCTCATCAACACCGCGGCGCCGCACGCGCGCCGCGGCGTCACCATCGCCGGCCTGACGCCCGGGCGCTACGGCGCCAGCCATTGCGTGGGGACGGCGGCGTTCGAGGAGCTCGGCCCGCGCAGCGTCGACGGCGACGGCAGGCTGACGGTCGCCTTGGCGGCCGATTCGGTGCTGACCGTCTATCCCCTCGGCAAGGGCAACCTTCCGCCAGTCATCACCGAGTGGAAAGCCAGGCCCGACTTCCTGCACCTGCCGCGTTCGGCCGTGGAGCTGGTCTGCCGCGCGACCGACCCGGAGGGCGACGCGCTGTCGTACGCCTGGTCGGTGGTCAGCCAGCCGGCGGGGGCGAAGGCGGTGCTGGCGGCACCGAATGCGGCCGCGTGCCGGGCAGAGGGGTTGAGCGCTCCCGGCGACTGGCTGTTTGCCGTGGCGGTCGGCGACGGTGCGAGCACGGTCCGTCGCGAGGTGCTGGTGAAGGTCTTCCGCGGCAACCAGCCGCCCGTGCCGACCGACGTGCACAACCGCTGCCCGGTGCAGGTGCACGTGGCCGACGGCGGAACGCTGCTCCGCGGCGGGGCGTGGGACGTGGAGGGCGACCGGCTGACGTTCGGCTGGAAGGTGCTGCGCCAGCCTGCCGGCGCGGCCGCGAAACTGGAGACGCCCGACAGGCCCGCCTGCCGCGTCGGCGGAATGAACGTGGCGGGCGAGTACGTCTTCCGTCTGACGATCAGCGACGGGGCGAACACGGTGACCGCCGACCACACCGTGCCCGTCTACCCCTGATTCGGGGCCTGTCAGCTCGACTTCTGCCATTCTCGGAGCGTGCCAAGCCGAAGTCACCTCTGCCAGTTCCGCGTAACCTGCCCGTTGCAAAGGCGCTTACGTCAGTTTCGCCACTGCGCGTACTGGGTAGAACTGCTCGTCGCCCCTACACGCTCACGCCCAGCAGCGACAACGCACGAGCCTGCAATTCCTGCGTCCGGGCTCTGCGAGGTCAAGCCAACTCGCATCGGGCCATGTCGCCCGGCCAGAGCGCGCTCGGCCGTTGCCACGACGGCCCGCGCGCGGCACGTCACGCTCCGTGACGGGGCGCTTCGAGTGCGGTGCGGCCGCGTGGAGGTATCCGTCTGGCTGGCGATCCGTCCGCGAAGTGCCAGCAGCGCGGGAGGTCGTCGTGTCTGCGCCGCGAAGGGCGTTGCGTGGGCGGCCCGCCTGAACGACGGGTCCTACTCCCATCGGCCGGGGCGGCGCCTCGGGCCACGGGGCCGTGCAGTCCATCGCCGCGCTGGCGTGGCGGCAGCGGGGGCGGTAGGCTGGGGAATGGGGCACTGCCGGCAGGCGACAGAGAGGCGCACACATGGGAGATGCGTGCAGGATGACCCGGCGGCGCCTTTTGGGCGCCGCGGCGGCGGCGACGGCTGCACCGTATGTCATCACCTCCGCGGCGCTCGGCGGCGGCGGGCGCCCGCCCGCCAGCGACCGCATCGTCATGGGCGCCATCGGCGTCGGGCGGCGCGGACGCTACGACCTGAAGGCGTTCCTCGGCCACGCCGACGTGCAGGTGGCGGCCGTGTGCGACGTGCAGGGCGAGCGCCGCGCGGCGGCCAAGCAGGACGTGGACGCCGCCTACGGCAGCGGCGACTGCCGGACGTACATCGACCTGCGCGAACTGCTGGAGCGGCGCGACATCGACGCCGTGCTCATCGCCACGGGCGACAACTGGCACTCGCCGGCGTCGGTGCTGGCCGCTCGCGCCGGCAAGGACATCTACTGCGAAAAGCCGCTCGGCATGGCCATCGCCGAGAGCCGCGCCGTCGTCGAGGCCGTCGGCAGGTACGGAGTCGTCTTCCAGTGCGGCACGCACCGGCGCAACGTCGGGCAGTTCCGCTTCGCCGTCGAGCTGGCGCGCAGCGGGCGGCTCGGGCGGCTCACCGTGCTCCATGCGGCGAGGTCCACCTGGTGGGTGGAGACCTACCGCGACGACCTGGCCGGCGAGCCCCCGCCTCCGCGCGAGCGGCTGGACTGGGACCTGTGGCTGGGCCCGGCCCGCCGGCGCCCGTACAACGCCAGGTACCTCGACCGCATGTACTGGGGCGGGCACCTGGACTTCGCCGGCGGGTCGATCACCGAGTGGGGCAGCCACACCGCCGACCTGTGCCAGTGGGCCAACGACGCCGATGACACCTCGGCCGTCACCTACGAGCCGACCGGCGACACCGTTGCCGCCCGCTACGCCAACGGCGTGGAGCTGCTCTTCGTGCCCAGCCAGGGGGCGATGCACATCCGCCTGGAGGGCACCGGCGGCTGGGCGCTGGCCAACGACGACGGCAGGATGGAGACGCACCCGGCCGGCCTGCGGGCGCTGGGGCACGGCTTCCGGAAGGCCTACCACCCGGCCGATCACGTGCGGGACTTCCTGGACTGCGTGCGCAGCCGGCGCGAGCCGACGTCGCCCGCGCACGTCGTGCACAGGTCGCTGACGACCTGCCACTGCGCGAACATCTGCCTGCGTCTGGGGCGCAAGCTGCGTTGGGACCCGGCCAGGGAGGAGTTCGTCGGCGACGACGAGGCCAACCGTCTGCGCAGCCGCCCCTGCCGCGCCCCGTGGCGCCTGTGAGGGTCACTTCGCCGCGGCTGCCGGCGGGACGCTGACGGCGAGGATGAGCAGGTATCCGTCGCTGCGGCCGCGGGGCTTGTCCGGCAGCGCGTCGCGCAGCGGGGCGCCGCTCTTGTCGGCCCGGCCGACCAGGGCGAAGCGTCCGCCGCCGAGGTCGGCCAGTTCGAACGGCCAGACGCCCGGCAGTGCGGCGCTGAAGACCAGGTCGAGCTGGGGCGAGTAGAGGCGCACGAAGGCGTTGGGGTTGTCGGCGCCCGCGCCGCGCGACCAGGCGTCGTCGGTGAAGGCGAACTGGCCGCCGTTGTAGCGTCCGACGGCCAGCACGCCGCCCGACGGCGCCGCGGCCAGCTCCGTCACCCACGCCCACGGCCCGATGCGCGTCGCGGCCAGACCGCGCCGACTGGCCAGGTCCACACGCTGCACCTGCCCCCAGAAGTGCATCAGGCCGACGTGGAAGTTCGGCCCCTTGACGGCGGCCTCGAAGCGGCTCCGGTCGCCGCGCGGGCTCCAGCTCATCACCGTGTTGCCGCCGTCGGCGTGCAGGCCGGCCAGGACGTTGCCGTCGGCCTCGATGGCCAGGGCCGTCACGGCGGTGTCGGCCACCTGCCCGCCCATGCGGTTGCCCCCGCCGGCCAGCGGGTCCTGCTCGTAGGCCCGCCAGGTGGTCTGCCCGTCGCCGGGCCGCAGGCGCAGGACGTACGGCGCCCACCACGGCTCGTTGCTGGTGGCCGAGGCGGACCAGCCGCACACGAAGATGTTCTCGTCGGCGTCGAGGCGCATGCGGTGGGTACGCGGGTTGCCGTAGTGCGGCAGCCACCAGCCGTCGCGCAGACGGGCGGCGACGTTCGGGCCGGTCGGCGGGGTGTAGATCGACCTGCGCCACGCGCGGCGCGACAGGTCGCCCGACAGCCGGCTGACGTAGTCGCAGACGTCGTAGAAGCCCAGCCGCCCGGCGAGCTTGTCCTTGCCGGCGGTGCGGCGGCGCTCCTCGTCGCTGAGCGTGCGGAAGTAGCCCCCGTCGTGGCAGACGATCACGTCGCCGCCGCGAAGGACGGCCAGGTGCGTCGGCTGCCAGCAGTGCTCGCGGAAGCCCCCCTCGTGCGGCCGCCCGCCGTGCGTCTGGGCCAACTGGCTGCCATGGTGCAGCACGCGGAACTTCTCCCACACCTGCTGCCAGCCCTCCAGATACGTCCCGCCGCGAAGCTCCGACAGGTCGGCCGAGAAACGCAGCACCACGGGCGCGCCGCGGCGGCCCAGGCCAGGCCGGCCGGCGATGGGGTCCCTCCGCGCCGGCTGGGTCGTCGGCTGCGCCGGTTCCTCCGGCGCCAGCGGGTAGGCCGACATCAGCCCGCTGCGCCCGGCCAGCAGGGGCGCCAGCGCCTCGGAGGCGTAGCCCGCCGCGTACACGCCGCCGGCGGCCGCACGCACCGTCGTCAGAATCGCCAGCCCGCGGGCGAGCTGCGCGCAGTGCAGCACCTTCCGCCCGTCGGCGGAAAGATGCGCCACGAAACCCCGCCCGCAGCCCGGACGCTCGGCGTCGCGGCCGAACGTGCTGATCTTCGGCCGGCCGGGCAGGTCGGCCAGCGCCGCCCCGGCGTTGCCGACGACGTAGAGCGTTCCGTCCGGCCCGGGCGTTGCGCCCTGGAGGTCGTCGTCGGCCTCCGTGCCGAGCAGCCCCGCGGCGACGATCCGCACGGGCGCCTCGGCCGCCGGCAGGCGCGCCGCCCCCAGCAGGGCCGCCCCGGCCAGCACGATGCTCGCGATGGGTCTGGCCATCTTGTCTTCCTTCCGCACGACTGAACCGCCGCTACCATACCGCGCCGCGGGCGCGTGCGCTCAGACGTTGCCGAAATCCAGCGTCTCGCGGCGCTGGATCTTCGCCTCGTCCAGGACGATGCCCAGCCCGGGCCCTTCGGGCAGGGCCAGTTGGCCGCCCTCGGGCTTGTGCGCCCGCCGGTGAAAGAACTGCATGTTGGACAGGTGCCCGAAGAGGTGCTCGACCATCGGCACCACCGCGGGCGGCTGGGCGGCGGCCACGTGCAGCGCCGGCAGCACGCCGTGGCCGTGGGCGATCACCGGCACGTCGAAGGCGCTGCACAGCGAGCAGATGTGCACCTGCTCGGAGATGCCGCCGGTCCAGTCGGGGTCGGCCTGGATGAAGTCGACCGCCCCGGCGGCCAGTAGCTCCCGCACCTGCCAGCGCGTGTGCACGTGCTCGCCGGTGGCGACGGGCACACCGCCGTCGCGGCGGATGCGCCGCAGGCTGGCCACGCGCTCCGGAAACGCCGGCTCCTCCAGGAACATCGGGCGAACGCCCGCAAGCTCGCGGGCCATCGCCACGGCGTAGTTGACGTCCCAGCCCATGTGGGCGTCGAACATGAGACGGTAGTGCGGCCCGACGGCCTCGCGCACCGCGCGGGCCATCGCCAGGTTGGCCGCGAAGCCCCGCTCCCCGTCGGCCGGACCGTTCGCGAAGAACCACTTCTGCGCCGCAAAGCCCATGCGGCGGTGCTCGTCGGCGGCGGCAGCGGCGGCGGCGGGCTGGACCGAAAAACCCAACATGCTGGCGTAGGCGGGCACGGCCGGGCGCGTCGGCCCGCCCAGCAGCCGCCAGACCGGCAACCCCAGCACCTTGCCCCGCAGGTCCCACAGCGCACAATCGACGGCGCTGACGGCCGCGACGTACAGCCCCGACCGCCCGTGGCGGTTGATGCGGTACATCTGGTCGAGCAGGGCCTCGCCGGCCAGCGGGTCGCGCCCCGGCAGGAAGCCCGCCAAAGCATCGTGGATGAGCATCGCCTGCGAGCGCAGCAGCGGGCCATACAGCCCCTCCGGGCCGTCGCCGGCGCGGACGGCGAGGTAGATGGCCCGCCTCTGCCGCGGCCCGGGCGCCGGCGGCTGCACCTGCGGACGGTACAGGTCCGGGTAGACGTCGCACGGCTGGACCGACCGCTGCCCGTCGCCGCTCGCGGCCGCCTCGCCCTCGCCGACCAGCCGGAACAGCTCGACGGATGTGATCTTCATGCGCATGTCTCCCGGGCGGATGGCCGCGGCGCCGCCGCCACCGCGGCACGCGGCGCCGGCATCCCAAGTCCTGCCGCCCCGTCCGTAGCCTTCCTCCCCGCCTTCTCGTCACCGCATGGTCGGGAAGCACACGAACGCTTCTTTGTCGATCTGCCAGTAGGGCACGTACTCGACGCCCGCCACGCCGTCAACGGCGAAGTGCAGCGGCTTGCCGGCGACGCCCTTCAGCCGGCCGGGCAGATCGGGCGCGGGAATGTCCAGATCCTCGGCCCCCAGCAGCGCCAGCAGTACCGGGCCGTACAGCAGCGCGTAGCGGTCGTGCTGGGCGTCCTGGTCCAGGCCGCTGTAGCGGACGGTGCGGAAGGGCATCGGCAGCTCGAAGGCCACCGTGTCGCCAGGCCGCCACTCGCGCTCGAGCACGGCGTAGCTGCCGGGCTTGCCCTTGGCGGCGGACGCGCCGTTGACGGCGAAGTCCACGTCGCGGCCGGCCCAGCCCGGCACGCGGATGCGCAGCTTCATCCGCGTCGCGGCCGCGGCGTCGAACTTCAGCGTCACCTTGCCGCTGAACGGGAAGCCCGTCGTCGCCGCCAGCGTGACGTCCCGGCCGGACTGCTTCCACGCGATGGTCGAGGGGGCGTGGAGGTTGACGTACAGGCCGTCGGGAGCGATCGAGTAGATGAACTGCGGCAGGCTGGCGATGAGCGGCACGCCCATCACCTCGCAGCAGGTGTTCTGCGATCCGGCCGGGGCCTTGCCGCCCATCAGGACGCCGTGATAGCGGATGTTGCCCCGGGCGTCCTGTGCGGCGAGGATCGCGTTGAGCAGCTCGGCCTCGATCTCGTCGGCGTACTTCGCCTCGTCGGGGAAGAATTGCAGCAGGCGGTGGTTGATGTCGGTCCAGAAGACGCTGCCGCAGGTCTCGCCGGTGTGGTGGGGGCCCTTCCACTTCGCCGCGGAGCTGGCCTGGTGCCTCAGGTAGCACGAGTCCGGCGGGTAGCTGCCCGGCCCTTCCTCGCAGATGCCCAGCGTCCCGCCGACGCACAGGTAGTGGTCGTGCACGATCTGCCAGGCGCCCTTGGCGGCCTCGATGTACCGCCCCGCGCCGGTGCCGCGGTAGTGGTCCAGCCAGGCCTTGTACGCCAGCAGCACGTAGCAGTGCGGCACGTGGCAGGGGTAGTAGCACAGGCTGAGCGGGTCGGCCTTGCGGGCGGCCTCGACGATGCAGTCCTGCACGAGGTAGCGCTCCTCGCAGACCAGGTCCTGCGGCTTGCCGGCCGGCGAAAAGTACATCAGCATGCTGCCTTCGCAGGCGTTGGCGCAGTTGTGGGCCGAGCTGCTGAACGGCCCGGCCAGCAGGCCCGCGCAGTACGGCGAGGCGTACAGCCAGTCGTAGAACCTGCGCATGACGGGCAGGGCGTCGGCGTTGCCCGCCGTCGCGGCCGCCACCATGCCGCGCGTCAGGTTCACGCGGTCGTAGTTGCGCCGCTCGTCGAACCAGGCGTTGCGGCTGGGGTTCATGTTCTCCTCGGCAAACGGCATGCAGTAGCCGTCGTCGCGCTGGCGCGCCTTGACGATGCCCACGAGCGTGTCGACGATGGCCCGCATGTCCTTGCGCTCGCCCCAGCGCAGGCTGTTGGCGGCCCCGCCGAGCATCCGGCCCTCGCTGGACGCCGGCAGGTGCCGCTCCCAGCCGCGCTTCGGGAACTTGGCCTGCCAGTCGGCCTTGCCGGCGAACCAGCTTCTGAGGTACTCGATGTTGCGGTCGAAGCAGACGCGCAGCGGCCCGCCGTCCAGCGCCACGCCGCGCGGGGGGGCCTTCGCCGCGTACGCCACGGGCTTCCACTGTTCCGGCTTGAGGTACGCCCGCTTGCCGGAGACGATCAGCTCCATCTCGCCCGCCGCCTGCTGCCGCAGGCGCGCGGGGTAGTTGACGGGCTCGGCCGCCTCGAAGGCCTCGATGCGCAGCATTCGCCCGGCCGATCTGGGGTTCCTGTCGCGCCGGATGACGATGCGCAGCTCGTGCGTGCGGTCGGCGGGCAGGCCGTCCCGCTCGAGGAGCACCTGCCCCGCGGCGGCGGCGGGGGCGTAGGTGTCGACGGTGCCGGCGGGCTTGCCGTCGAGCAGCACGTCGGCCCGTCCGTGGTCGGGGCCCTTGCCGCCCAGCCAGCGCACGGCGGGGCCATTGAACCGCAGCACGCACGTGGCGGCCACGTCGCCGCACTGTCGCGCGGACGGGCCGAACAGCGCCGCCGCCGCCGAGGCCCGCCCCACAAGCTCCCGGATGCCCGGGGGCAGCTCGGCGCCCTTCGGCGCCGCGGCCTGGCGGCTCGGCGCGGCCCACCGCCCCCACAGAAGCACGCTCGGATCGTCGGCTGTGATTCGCTGCATGGCGGCCTCCCTGGCGGGCGCCTCGGCCGGCAGACCGGTCGTGCAGGCCGAGGCCGACAGGAACAGTGCGACAATCACCGCCCTGGTTTCGCGCGTCTGCGTCATCGAACATGCCCTACTGCGCGGGCGAGCGGGGCTTCGCACCGGCATCAGCGTCGGCGGAGACGATCTGCGGCGGCACGATCGTCCTGGGGTACATCACCGAGTCCTTCGGGTCGGCCACGTCCACCATGGGCACGCCGTGCAGCAGGAGCTTGCCGCCGCGCAGCTCCAGCGCGTCGTTCATCTGCGCCCGCCCGTCGGAGAGGATGCCCTTCTTGAGCCGATCGATGCCCTTGTCGTCGCCGGTGTTCTTGCGCTGGCGGTACGGGGCCAGGTCCGATTCCATGCCCCGCCGCCGCGATACGTGCCACCGGACGGCCCCGCTGGCGGCGTCGAGGCAGTAGAAGTGGATGCCCCCCTCCAGCTCCTCGTGCCGCCCGGCCGAGCAGTACAGCTTCTCGCCGTCGAGCACGACGTTGAAGACCGGCCCGGCCGACTCGACCTGCCCGAGGAACATCTGGCGCCGGTCGCTCGGCGCGGCCAGGAAGCGCCACGCCTGCGAGCCGTCCTTCAGGTGGACGGCGTACACGCAGCCGTCGCAGCAGCCGAAGATGGCCAGCCCGCCGCGTATGGCGGGCGGCGCGCCGATCCGCCCTCCGGCGACGAAGTTCCACACCTCCCTGCCGCCGCGCGACGCGGCCAGCCGGTGCTCGTGAACGTGGGCCACCAGCGTCAGGTCGCCGGCCTGCACCGGCTCGGTCCGCGTCAGCCCGTAGCCGGCCCAGTGTTGGATCGGCTCGCTCCAGCGGAAGTTGGTGGTGAACCAGAAGGCGGGCGCGCCTTGCGGCAGTCCCCAGAACAGCGCGGCCGCGGCCTTACACGCCTCGAGCTGGGGCTGCACCGCGCCGATGGCCGCGGCGCCGCCCCTGCTCAGGCGCCGCCCGTCCGGCAGGGGCTGCGCAGGCGCAACGGCGTAGAACGCCCCGCTGCCGCGGATGAACTGGTCGCAGCCGCACATGGGCGAGACGCCGAACACCGAGCCATAGGAGGCGGCTGCGCGCTCGCCGCACTTCTTGCCGAAGCAGCGCATGGAGACCCACTGCGGCCAGTCGGGCTTACGTTCCACCGGCACGAAGTTCCGCTTGCCCATGAACCAGTTGAGCGTGGCGGTCGGGGCGTCGCAGGCCGACTGGTTGGTGCCCCCGCTGCGCGGGGTCGGGTCGCGCTCGCCCGTGGCCAGCATCAGGACGCCGCCGAAGACGTTCGTGCCGACGCGGCCCAGCCAGATGCGGTCGCCGATGATGTGGTAGCCGATCATGGGACGCACCGGCTTCTCCCACACGCGGCTGCCGTCGGCGGCGCTGAGCAGGATCAAGCCCGCCTCGTGCGGCAGCAGCAGGTAGCTCCCGTAGGCGGCGAAGTCGTAGTGGAACAGCACCTCGTGGCCCCGGGGGTACTTCAGGCCGCTCAGGTCGGTCCGCCACAGCGGCGCGCCGTCCTTCCACTGCCATGCCTCGCCGCCCACCAGCTCCGCCGTGCGCGACGCCCAGCCGCCCTGCCGCGCGGGGCCGATCTTCGCCGTCAGCGCCACCAGCCGGTCGCCGGAGACGGCCGCCTTCAGGTACTGCGTGTCGTTGCCCGCGCGCTTCTGCCAGAGCGCCGCTCCCGTGGCGGCGTCCATGACGACGATCCGATCGCGGATGAGCTGGACCACCTTGCCGTCGTGGACAAGCACCATGCCCCAGCCGAGCATCTCGTTGGCCCACTTCTTCCAGTCGGCGTTCCTCTCGGCGCTGCCGGGCCAGTCGGCCTTGCGGCACACCACGCCCTTGTCGAACACGCGCCGCACGGCGCCGGTCCGCAGGTCCAGCGCCGTCAGGGCGACCTTCTCGTCGTCGGTGAAGTCGTAGATGTAAACGCGCCCGCCGGCGGCCACGAAGCTTTCGGTGTATCTGCCGGCGTAGGGATAGCGGGCGCCGGCCGGCAGGACCGGCCGGTGCCACAGCAGCACGCCGCTGCTGACGTCGCGAGCCCACAGGCGCAGGCCGGCCAGCTCGTCGGCGACCTTGGGCCGGCCCAGCAGGTAGGCCGGGTTGATCTGCACCGCCACGCCGTCGGACGTGCGGAAGCCGCCGATGAGGTTCATTCCGAACGGCCCGTCCGCCCAACGGAAGGCGTTGGGCGGGCCGACCACCAGGTCCTTCGACACCGGGTTGCCGGAGGCGTCGTAGTGGTAGTGCGTCCAGCAGTCCACGTCCTTCGGCGCGGGCTTGACGGTCTTCGTCCATCTCCCGCCGCGCTTCAGATACGCCACGCCCTCGTAGCCGAGCACGCGCTCGACCTCCGCCGGCGACGGGGCCGCCTTGCCCAGCGCGTCCAGATCGGCCACCAGAAGGTTCACGATCCGGTCGTAGTACGGCAGCGTCGCGGCCGTCTCCACCTCGCCGATCGACGCCAGGCCGTAGAGCTTCCGTTCGAAGATATGCTGCCGCGCCTTGGCTGCCGCCTCCGCCGACAGCGCCAGGCCGTGGACGACCATCTTCGCTTCGTTCGTCAGGCCCGCTTCCAGTTTGCCGTCGGTGGTGCCGACGACGACGGCCAGGCCGGCCGGGACGCCGGCGGCCCTGATGACCTGCTCCGCTGCAGGCCAGTCGCCGGCGCCGGCTCGCCCGGCCGCCGCCAATCCCCCTGCCAGCACGCCCGTCAGCCACGCCGTCGCGCGGGTCTTCATCGCCGTTCTCCCAGTGACAGGTCCTTCTCGCGGGCCAATCGTATCAACCCCGCGCGGCGCGGGGGAGGGCCGGCCGTGGTTCAACAGGAAGGCCGCCGCCCCGTCGGGGGCGGGTCGCCAGGAAAAGCCAACTGCCGTGCGACGCTGCGAATTGACGACGCCGGTGCTGTTGCTGACCGCGTGGGCGGCGACCGCCGCGGCTGCCAACGAGCCGGTCCCCTACGGCCACGCCGACTTCTACCCCGCGCCGCAGCG
>Ga0172363_10000829_pt1 | contig 24152 bp, 20 predicted proteins | sample LakKivs2_kivu2a2_FD_114541 | JGI IMG/M metagenome (GOLD analysis project Ga0172363, IMG submission 114541) | Sediment microbial communities from Lake Kivu, Rwanda - Sediment s2_kivu2a2 | ecosystem: Environmental > Aquatic > Freshwater > Lake > Sediment | place: Rwanda: Western Province, Lake... | reverse complement strand
CTACCCGTAGCACCTGTAGCTCCAGTTGCTCCGCTAGCTCCTGCACCTGTCGCACCAGTAGCACCTTCACTACCCGTAGCACCTGTTGCTCCAGTTGCTCCGCTAGCTCCCGCACCTGTCGCACCAGTAGCACCTATATCTCCAGTGACACCTGTAGCTCCAGTTGCTCCGCTAGCTCCTGCACCTGTCGCACCTGTCGCACCTGCGGCACCAGTAGCACCTGAAGCTCCGCCTGTAGCAGTGCTCCAATATACTACACCGTTGCCGTGTGTAGTCAATACCTGAGTCGCTGTACCACCTGTAATTCTAATGTTTCCTACTGCGCCTAAGTTAGCATTCAACGCCACTTGCAATCTATTGGCAGTAACAACTTGTGTAGATTGATTGAAAGTGAATGCAGGATTTCCTGCAAATGTGCCATTTAAGTTATATTGTACATGTGTGTTACTACCACCTGGACCTACAGTAACGCTAGTAGCACCTGATGTACCCGGTGGAGGTGTTATTATGATATTAGTAGGACTTGCGGATATTAATATTCCGCCTAGATTTATTGAGTTTCCTGATAGGTATATTTCTCTCCAACGATGTGTAGCGTTACCTAGATCATATGCAAGATCAAGATCAGGAATCAATGGGCCTGTAATAAAGCCATTTACATTTAAGTTTCCTATATTAGCATTGTCAACCGCAAGTTCTTTTGTTGCAGGATCAAATGTAAATGCTGGGTCAGCACCTAATAAATCAAATCCTCCAGGTGCATTAGGTCCTGTATTATATTGAACTTCTGTGATATTACCCGCAGCAGTCTCAAATACTAGTGTGCCCCAGGCTAGATTTCCGGCACCATCAACTGTGACAAGAACATCTATAGGATTACCACCCGATATTCTTACATTTGCATTGCTGCCTAAATCAGCCAAGTTTGACGATCCGAAATCAAATACGCTTAGTGCATTTACATTGCTTATAGAGAAATCATTGCCGTCAATATTTGCTGTTAGATTGCCATCAAATGTGCCAGTAGCACCTGTCTCACCAGTAGCGCCAGTTGCACCACCTGGACTACCTGCAGGACCTGTAGCCCCTTCTGCACCAGTTGCACCAGTAGCACCACCTGGATCACCCTGTAGACCAGTTGCACCAGTAAGACCGGTAGCACCTGTAGCACCTAATCCTGTAGCGCCGGTTAATCCTTCACTTCCTGTCGCGCCTGTCGCGCCTATACCGGTAGCACCCGTAGCTCCCGTTTGTCCTGTTGCACCTGCAACACCAGTAGCACCCGTCGTACCTGCACCAGTTGCACCTGTTGATCCTACAGGGCCTGTACTACCTGTGTCTCCGGCTGAGCCAGTCGCGCCAGTTGCACCACCAGGATCACCTGCAGGACCTGTAGCCCCTTCTGCACCAGTTGCACCTGTCGCCCCCTCACCAGTAGCACCAGTTGAACCAGTTAGACCTGTGCTACCAGTTGCTCCGGTAGTGCCTATATCGCCAGTTAGACCAGTAGCGCCAGTTAGACCAGTAGCGCCAGTTAGACCAGTAGCTCCATCTGGACCGGTCGATCCTGTAGCACCTTCTGGGCCTGTTGAACCAGTAGCTCCAGAAGCACCTATACCAGTAGCACCGGTCGGTCCAGTCAAGCCAGTCGCGCCGCTATCTTTAGGTACCCAAGTTAAATTTCCTAAACCATTAGTTTGAAGCACATACGTATCTGTGCCACCTAATATTTTAACGTTGGCAACATCACCTAAGTTTGCTATACCATTAGTTATTATGATATTACCGGTTACAGCAACATTGCCGTTAGCAGCATTAGCTGTTAATGTATTTCCTACATTTAAAGAGTTTGCTATAGTAGTGTTTGCTTTTAAATCAACAAATAATGTCTGGCTAGAACTATTGACTAGTGCGGTTGATCCGCCATTACCACCTACACCTATACCTAGTGTTGATGATTGTACTTGAACTTGTGCTAGGTTAGCACTGATTAATACATTTCCTGTTGGACTACTAACTGTGATACCTGGTTGTGGTATCTTATTGATAGATTTTACAGCTTGCGCTTGTTGGCCAGCATATAGTTCATTAAAGTTATCTTGGACTTTCTGAAACGCAGTTCGTATCGCATCTGCATCTGGATCGTCTGGAAATGTACCGAAATCAATATTCTTTTGAGCCATTTGTTAAACTACCATTAATGTTGTATTTATCGTTTTATGAATACAAAAGAAAATGCCCGGGCTAGCCGGGCATTCCTTGTCGGGTAAGTTTTAGTAACTTACTTTAATAGACCTGCTAATCTCTTCCAAGCTACAACATCTTCATCGCCTGTACGAGCATTTTGTCCTGCAATGACAGGAATAGTTGTTTGACCAGTTGATTTAGGTTTGTTTAATCCACCTGAGATCACCTTAGTCATAAACTCAATATCTTGTTCGAATGCAGTATCTGTGCCTTTTTGTCCTGCGTTATTAGCCCATTCATCAAGTTGTTCTTGTTTGTCGCTAACACTTGATTCACCTGATCCAGGACTATTATCTACTGTCTCTTCGCTAGCTTCACCACCGTCACCGCCTTCGTTGACAGTATTAGTTTTGTTTTGCTGTGCTGCTTTTGCTAATGCTGAATCTTCTGCTGCTTCTGCATTTTCATCTGCTGCTGTTTCTGCTTGTTCATCTGCACCTGCACTATCTTCTGCTACTTCAAATTCCATTTGATCTTCTGTTTCTACTTCATCAACTTTTTTGTTTTCGCAACCGCACTCAGCCTCTGCCATGCCGTGAACCTGACATGATCCGCCTTGTTCTTCCTTATAATCTTCACCGTCTACACCTACTTTCTGAAGTAGTGCAGCCATGTCTGGATTATCGCTACTGAATTTTGGTCCGCCGTAATCACTTACTGATGTGACCACTGCTGCTGGTTCACCGTGTGCTGCTTCTGGACTATCACCGCCCATACCGCCTAATCCAACTTGCTTGATGAAAGCTAATAACTTGCCTGCATCATCGTCGCTAGCTGTAACACTTACGCTATCAGGCGCACCCTGCTGACCAGTTGACATGCTTACGCTCAATCCTTCATTAATGATACCTTCGTTTAATAGATCATCTAGTTGTTTATCTAGTGATTCAAAAGCATATTCTTCTAGGCTTGAAGTATCTTTGAATGTCTTATCACCTAACTTAAATGTTCCACCTGGTGGAGTTGATGCGAGTTTACCGGTAAATGCATTACCTTCGCCCATATCATCTTCCATTGCTGGCATTGCTGCATTTGCCATACCTGGAACAGTCGCTGGTACATTTTCACCCATACCAATGATTGGCTTATTCTTGATGCCCATTCCATAGCATTCATCAAGACCCTCTACGAATCCTTTATGATAACGTCTGTGTTCTTCACTGCCTTCGTTATAGCGGCATGAATAACCATGCTTGCTTAGACCATGTGATTTGCCTTCGTGATAGGCTGCTTCTAATGTGTTCATAGCTTCATGTACCTTCTTTTTCTTTTTGGCATCTTGTGCTGCCTTTTTCATTGATTCTTTCTTATTACCATCTTTATCTAAATCTATAAAGTCTGGTTTTGCTTCTAAAACTTTTGCATTTCGTCCTGCACCTAGACCTGCACCCATATCTACTTGGTCGCTTGGTCTTTCTGCTTCATTTGTTTTCTTTTTCTTTTCTGGAAGACCTTTGTGTTTAGTCTTTGCAAAATCTTTGACATCGCCTTTCTTCATGGACTTAGCAACATCACCAACAGCTTTACTTGCTGGCTTCTCACCTTTCTGTGCTGCATGTACCATGCCCATGAACTTTTGTTGAGCCTTGCTTACTGCCTTTTCATTTACTTTGATAGCACCGCCTGCTTTTGCAGCATTAGCAGCATGTTCAGGTGATCTGTTTACTGATTTAGGATTACGCACACTTGATGGGTATTTTTCGATCTTACCGATCACGCCGCCCTCTTTTGCTGCACGTTCACTACCATATGGACCATGATATTGATTTGTTTTCTCGTTCTTGACCCAGTAGTTTGGTTTGTCAGCTTCATCTAACTTATCGTGCTGTGCGCGAATCTGTGCCATCTTTTCTTTGCTTGCGCCTTCACGACCTGCTTTACGTAATGCATCCATACCTGCTTTGCCGTATTTTTTATTACCGAGATAGGCTTGTAGTCCACTCTCTTCAACTTCTTCTTCTTTTATCTCTGTACCGGCTAAACTCATCTCGCCTTTGCCGATACTTTGTTTAATCTGTGAAGCAAGTTGTGGATTAGTCACTGTACCTAATGTTTTATTACCTTGTTTGATTACTTGTGTTGTTGATTTTGCAGGAACAACTTGTATCTGTTCTGCTTCATTAACTATTTCTTTGCCAACAATCTCAATCCAATCTTTCAAAGATTTCTTTTTCTTATCTTTCTTGTCATCGTATTCGATATCTTTAGTTACTTTTTTACCAGCCTTTTCAGCTTTCTTGTCATCTTTGCCCTTGTGACCTTCATCATATTCAATGTCTTTGGCAACTTTCTTACCTGCCTTTTCAGCCTTATGATCTTTCTTGGCAGTTGATTCTTTCTTTGCTTCTTCTATGATATCTAGTTCAGCAATCTTTGACAGAATGTCTTTAAATTCCATGATTATTTCCTCTTATACCATCGCGCCAGTCTTTGGTTTAGCTGGTAGTTTAATGTTTGATATCGGACTTTTTTGACCTTTATTGTCTACATAAGTCTCGGGCTTGAATGGGTCGAATGCGATAGGAGTCTTTTTTGCATCAAACTGCATTTCCATCTTATCTTCTTTACTATTATCTTTAATAGTATTGAGATATGAGTTACCGTAGTCTTTGCTAGCTTTCTTTGCTGGATCACCTGCGTCCTCCATCTCAGCATGTGTGAGTACTGGACTATGATCCATTTGGTTCTCATATTGCTTGTTCTCTTCATCAATACTTTCATCATATTTTGTATCGACTAGACGTACCATGTTGACGTTATATCCTAATAACTGTGCCATCTGTTGTACCATTGGCTCAGTGCAAGGATAACGAAACTCGCATTTTAAAATAGTTACAGGTTCATTACTAAGATTAGGAAATCCATATGGTGATTTCTGAATAGGTGTAGTTACTGGCTTGCTTATGTTGACAGGTTCAAACTTTTTAAGATTGTATGTAAACAAATCTAAAAAATTCTTATCTATCTCACCAGCTATCTTGATGGTGACATTATAAGTGTGCAAGCTCTCTACGATGTAATGTTTAAGACTTTTCATAGCATATATTCCCGTATCTAATATTTATCATTGTCCGTTGTTTTTACCCATGAGTGCTTTAAGCATCTCGTTACGATCAAGAGCTTTAGCTTCACCTACAGGAGTAGCTTCTATCTGCTCTTCTTTACTAGCAAGTTTCTGATCTAAACCAGCTTTCTTAAGCTGTAGCTCAATCATTTTAAGTTTTTTCTGTACTTTTGCAGTTTTAGCAGTTATGGCATGTCCTAACATAGTGCCTGCGACATTAAATATCTCGCTGCTATATCTGCTATCAACCTGCATACCTAGATCCATTAGATCCTTATAGCTAGCCTGCGCTAAGTCAGCAAGACTATCCATCTCTATATCTGCTGTCTCTAATCCCCTGACCTGAGGCAATGCATTTTCAATCTTTTCTAAGTTGTTTAATGCTTCTTTGGTAACTTCCTGTGTATTTTCAGGAAGCGGAAAAGGCAAGTCTTCTCCTTCTTTGTTAGTAAGCTCAAATAGCTCTTCTAGTTTTTTAGTCATTCAGATATTTATTTCTTTTTCCCATTATAGAAAATATCATCTTCGGTGATTACTCTGAACACTAACCCTTTCTGCTTACAATATGCCATAGCTGCTGCCCATTTTGCGTGATTGATAGCCACTATAGCTCTATCTCTAGCACTTGCTACCCTGCTTTCTATCAAGCTTTGTTTCTTGGGTTTAATCTCAACTATCTCTGCTTTCTTTTTCCCGAATTTATCTTCATACAATACGAAAAAATCAGGTACATATTGAGTGTTTTTTCCAGTTAACGGGTGCCTATAGGGTATAGCCATAGCTTCACTTGCCCAGGCTATGATATTTTTATTAGTATCGCAGAAGGTCATGAACGTCAACTCCCAACCACTACGATATTTAGGTTTATGTTTACCTACATATTTACTTGGATTTTTTGGAGTGAATATACCTTGCGCGAAGTTCGCCATATCATAATACTACATTTCTTGCTACAGATTGATTTGGTCTAGGGACTACGCTTACTCCATAAAGAGTAGTCTTTGATTTAAAACTATTGAGGTAATAAGTTATAAGTTGATTCATTTGCAGTTTGTTATTAGTACCCTTTACAAATTCAAGCAAAGTAAGTACAGGAATCTCAGCATTTTGACTTATTTGAAATAGTGCAGTAGTGAAGTTAGCTGCTATCTTTTTCGTAGTACATACTTCTGTGAAGTATCCCATAACTATATCAAACTCGCTAGCATTTATAACAAGTGTCTGATTATAAAAGTTGTCAAATATTTTTATAGTTTGATCTAAGTCACGATTATCTTCGTCGATGATTGGCATATTATCCTCCCGCTCTACTTGGAGATTGACTTACTTGTTGACCGGCTGCTGGTGTCGTTGTTGGATTTTGAGGACGGCTCTGTGCACCTGCAGTTGGGCTATTGGCAGTCTTATCCGGTATCGGCGTAGAACCTGCACTTAGAAATTCAAACTGTAGATTTCTAGTTTTAGGAGGATCTCCTGCTATAGCGGATTTTAGATTTTTGCTAAAGGCATTTTTGAGTTCTGTTTTTAAAGTAGCCTTGACATCTATTCTTCCTGCTGTTTTGTATGCTGTACCTATAGTTTGTATCGCTCTGATGGCATTTCCTCCACCTGCCAAATCTTTTATTGCACCACCAACTGAATCTATAAGTCCACCTTGACCTAAGATAGTTCCATTAGAACCTGGCTTAGCTATAGGACTTAAAGTTCTATCATATGTAGCTACGTCACCGAATCCAGTTACTATATCGCCGGGCTTGCGACCATCTATAGCACCTTCATTATAAACTACAGTTTCATAATCAATAGTCATAGTGTTTTTCATCACTCCGCCACCTTCATCGTAGTTATAGGTGTCGTGAGCAAAGTTTGTGATTATAGGATTGATTAAAGTGTAGGCTATAAAGTTTTTATCATGAAATCCAAATACTGTAATATTTTTGAAGAAAGGTACCTTTGTAGGATCTGCAGTGCCAGGCTTCGCTGATTCTCCTATATATCCCCAATCACCGTTACCTGTTATAGTAGGTTGATATAGATTTCTGTCATAGTAAGTCACTAGTGTAGGGCTGACTGCTTTGCCACTTCCCGCACCCGCTAATCCCCTCACGTCACCGGGACCCGGCGGGACGCTTAAATCAGTAGTTGAGTTCGCTCCTCTTTTACCACCGAATATCACTTTAGGATTTGCACCATCTTTGTAGTAATAGGTGTAATAAGATGCCCATAATTTTGTTATTAAACTACTGTTATCATCGTGAAAAGTTATATTTACCGGATCATATTTTATTTTTGTCTGAACAATACGTTTACGATTGTATTGATTCATTTGATAGGTTTGCATTGTGAAAGATGGTAGTTTTACATCTCTCACTAAAAGACCGAAATTCTGTTGTGTAGTTTCTTTTAAATCAAAGTCGTATGCCGTGTTTGATATTTCAAAATATGTATGAAATAGAAACTTGAACTTAGGCGCATACTGATAGTTATTAGGCCTAAACGTTTTGCTAGCGTGGGTATAATCTCTAAGGTTATCGCTGCCGAAAAAAGTTCCGGCAGCGCCTTTTAGTAAGTCTTGAAAGAATCCCATAATAAGTTATTTATTATGTGCCAGCGCCGATACCTGTTACGCTGTCGCCACCTAATATTCTTCCAATGTCTGCACCAACGCCTGCGCCAAGTGGGGCTTGGATTGCGTTGTCATAGCGTATAGTCAATGCTATTGATACAGCATCGCTTGTTGCATAGTTTAATGTCTGATAGTTTGCTTGTTGTAGATAGCAGCCATATAGCTCCCAAGTTTCTAATACTGTTGGAGCGAATGCACCGTTACCACCGTCTAAGATTTCAATGTTTGTTTGGAACTTGTAATCTTGTCCAGTTGCTGCTGAAGCTTGTTCTACCATGTCCATCTGCTTCTGTAACTGCTGTCCTACTGCTCTTGCGACTGTGCCTGAAGCATCGTCACGAATGTTGACAGTCAATGGTTGCCATGCATGTTTGCCTGCTAGATATAAACGTGAGTTATATACGTTCAATGTTATTTCATCAAACTGTAGCTGGGGTCTTGCGCAGTCCATGACTTGCTTTGTTAAGCTCAACCCGCCTGCAGCATCTACACCAAAGTTCAGAAAGTTAACTCTGAAACGGAATTGAAGCTTAGGCATCAACAGGCCCTGATTGCCTCCGGCGTTATCAGATGCTACTGTCATGTTGAACAATGATTGTGAGGCTGTTGCCATTTGAATATCTCCTAATATACTTTATTTATCTGCAAATGGGAGCCCCTTACGAGGCTCCCTGTTTTATTATCAAGCTCCTGACAACTCGCCAGTGTTCAATATACGTACTGGGATGTAGATGAACTCAGCTGCCTTGACAGGCTCAACTGCTACGTCGATCCACAACTCATTACGATCTATTCTTGCTGGAGTGTTGTTGCTTTCATCGCAGACAACGAGATAGTCATATAGACCTCTCTTAGCAACTAGATCAACCATCAATGATTCAACTACACCAGCGATCTGTTGACGAGTCAACGCATCGTTTGGTTCGAACACGAATGGTCTTGCTGCTATTGTTAGCTGACGACGAATATATGCAACTAGTCTTGCTACGTTAGTTCTATCCAACGCACTTTGACTATTGAATGAGGTCTTGTTACCATAGTTTAACAAGCCGTTACCAGTAAAGAACACTAGTGGGTTTATGAAGTTTAGATATAGTGTGTTACGTATACCTAGGTTAGTCTTCATGACTTGGAACTCACCAGTTGATCTGTCAAGATAACCGATTGCTGTTGCGTTATCAATGATACCACGACGAGTACCTGCTGCTGCTAACCAAGGAAAAGCGATTGTGTCGTTACGCAAGAATGTACGTAACATCATATGACTTGGTGGAACAGCGACTAAGTTACCGTTAGTTGGTTCTGGGGCAATGCCGCTTGGATAGAACAAGCCAAGATAAGTGTTGCGTGTTACACAACCTGCTTCACCTGTGCTTGTAGCACCTGCTGCGTTAGTTGCCCAGGCCTGTATCAATGTCGCGCTTTCTGGTAATCCCATTGGAGTATCGCCTAAGATATAAGATGTCTCGCCGCGATCACTGTTCAATGCTACCATGTTTGGCTGCAACTCTGGATAGTATGGAGCAGCTTGTAAATTAAAGAAGTTATCTTCATCACGTAGTGCTGAGTTACTGTCTAGTGATGCGCGCATTGCTGCAACAACCATTGCTCTTTGAGCTTGGCGTCCCATGAATGCCTTACCGTTTGATTGCAATCCTGAAGCACTTACCCATGTATAACTTACTTGTGGTAAGTTGTTTACATCAGTTGGATCACCTGGATCATAAGCACCTGCATTAGGATAGGCTTGACCTGTGAAGTAGCTTGTTCTAAACTGCTTGACATTGTATCCTGAACGGCGTGTGTTGAATAACAACATACCTGTTGGATATAATGAGTCACTTGGGCAATCTAAATCAATGTAATCGCTAGTTAGTAGTGAACTAATAGTTGGAACAGGATCATCTACAGGATTTATCGCCCCTGATGAGCTCCAACGTGCATCTGCGAACAAGCAACCTTGTGGATTGACTTGATCAGTTGTATCTACTAGTACCCATTGATCTACACCGTCAACTGCTTGCCAACGACGAATGATTGGATAGTTTTCAAGATCGCTTGTATCTATCCATAGATCGCCATATACTAAAGCTGTATTGTCTGACTGCTCAGTTGGTTCGCTAGCACTTACTATTGGTCCATTTGGATCAGTAGCATTCACGCCAGTTGGTGTTGGGAAACCATTTGAATCATAGTTTTGATTCTTGTAGCCACGCCATGCGCCATTATAGTTTACCATGATATCAGCCTGATCTACTACGTTGTAGAACCAGTTAGTCAAGTTATCTGGCTGTGCAGTTGGTGCACCTTCATTTGCTGTATAGTCTAAGAATACCCAGTTACTTAACTGTGTAGTATAGACTGGTGTGGGTGCTCCTGAAACCTGTGCTACTCCCTGAACCACGCCGCCACCGCTTACTTCTGTGACTGCTAATACTAGATCATTTCCAGGAGTTGCACCTCCTAAATCTGTACCTGGTATCGTTAGCTGATCTCCTACTGTATAACCTGTTCCTGCGCCGACAAAAGTTGCAGCTTGGAAAATATATACGTTATATGCTGAGATCACTGATAGCTGGAATCCAGTACCAGTTCCGCCTGTTGCTGTGCCAGTAGCTGTATAAACTCTGCCTGGACCGGCGACAACACCGTCTGTGCTATTTTGAACGAAACCTGCACCCGACATCAAGTTGTTGCTTTGTCCTGATAATGCATCGTTAACAACTATTACACCGCCTTCTGTGTGTACTAGTTGTATAGCTCCATCTGTAGTGACGCTAGCAGTTGTATAAGGTACTGCAGCAGCAGCCCATGCTGTAACGAAATCAACAGCATCGCTATTATTAGGAACATTTAAGTTATAAGTGCTGCTTAAATCTGAGCTACCAGGAATTGATACCTGTATTTGAGCAGAGTATGGTCCTGATGTCAAGTTAACACTTGTATTTGTTCCAGTAATGATAGTTGGGCCTGTAGCTACTCTTCTCTTGTAATATACAGGAGAAGGAGCATATCCACCGTTGAAACTATATTCTGCATATAGTGTTCCAGCCGGTATTGCTTGACCGCCAGTAGCATCTAATGACGCATTTACTGCCCAGTCGCTACGTGCTAGATTTACTGTGCGATTGATCCATGAAGCTGCAGCCTGGCTATATTCACTGATTACTGGTAATAATCCATTGCCTGCACTACCGATCTTGATCCATACTGAACCACTTGGTCTTGGGAAAGTCTGACCTGCAGTCCATAATGGTTGTTGTGCTGATGTGCCATATGCATATGCAGGTTGATATACCAACCCTGTTGATATGCCTATATCTGCCAACACTGTGCCTGATATTGATGTTATATTGATGCCAGGAGGAGCGCCGTCGGTAGGAGATAAATGACAGAATATCTGTAGTTTTCCGCCTGATGTCACGCTAGCGCTAAGATACTCCCAACCTAAGTTATTGATCGATGCTGCAACACCGGATACATTATTCAATCCGCCGCCTGCAACTGTTATTGTTGCACTCACGAATCCGTAAGTTGATGAACCAAGATTTATACCGAACTGATTTCCTACAGTTAGTGTAGGATTGCTTTCAGTACCTATGATTGTTGGTACGCTTTCTGCCCATGCATCTAATCCTATTTCTACCCAGCTGTTATTAGGAGCTTTATAGAAAAAAGTACCTGCATTTACAGGAGGATCAATGTCTTTCTGAGTCCATACTGCATAATCACCTATAGCGCCTAAGCTTGCTATTGGAACTCCGCCGCTCATCTGATTAGAATCAGTAATAACTAGTGGAGTTTGTAGTGCGAATGTGCCAGTAGTTGCGTTGAACTCATAAATGCCCCAACTTGAATCTGTTGCATCTAACCAGTAAGTTCCGTCTGCTGGTGCACCAACTGGACGACCTGAACTTCCTACGAGGCTTGCTAAGTCTATGTCTGCTCTGACTGCATAAAGATTGTTTGTAACACCAAGTGCAGAATAAGCTGCTAACAGACCATACTCATTAAGTTCATAACCTTGTAATGGAGTACCGTCTGTTGATGTATAAAAGAATGGGTTACCGTATATTGTCACTAGCTCGCGTTGGCTAGTGATCTGATAGAGCTTACCTGCATTTGCTGCAGTCGTGCCTTCAGCTATACCTGTACCGTTTGGATTTGCTTTGTCTTGTGCTGTTGCTAACAAGACGAAAGGAACTGAATTTGTAGGCGCTGGAAGATATTGACTTTGGTCAATGATCGTAACTTCTACGCCAGGTGATACTAGTGCCATATTTTTACTTCCTATGTGTAATATTTTGAGGCTTACAACAAGCCTGAGTTGTCTCTATTATTTATAACAAAAGGCAAAAAATAACGGATACAGATACCTTCGAAGGTTTTTTTCTAAATACTATAATGAATAACGCTAGACCTATTTGTAAAAGCTGTAATAGAAACCCAAGGGCAGTTAACTATATCCGCGATGGAATAAAACACTATCGCAGTATATGTGATGAATGCGGCAAAAAGAAAGGAAAATCTAAGCCTAGAGTACCTAACTGGGAAAGGACTGGCTATAAAAAGAAGTCCACTTGTGATAACTGCGGCTTTAGAAGCATATACCCTACGCAAACTACAGTGTTTCACATAGACGGTAATCTTAAAAATACTGCTCTAAATAACTTACGCACGATCTGCTTGAACTGCGTAGAGGTCATAAAAAGAAAAGAAGTTAACTGGAGAAGGGGTGATTTACAGATTGATTACTGAATCGATTTGTCTATGTAACTCGTCTACCGATCCGTTATTATCTATGTAGAAATCGTGTTCTAACCCTACACTACTATATTCACTAGCATGTACATTATATGATTCTAAAACTTGTCTAGCTTCTTTGTACCCCGAAGCATAGTATCCTTTATTAAGTATTAATGCAGCATCATACCAGGCTGGATTCTCTCCACGTAATACACGCAGATTTATCCCGCCCGCCCTTTTTATAGCCATCAACTCATTGGGGAATCTAGCATCGCTTAATACTACATTATCATTTATAGTGCGTAGTTTATTTTCTACGCTAGCGATCCAGATATCATCATGAAAAGCGCGGCGACCGACTTCTGTTCCCCATTGTTGTAATACCCATCTAGGAGTCAGATGCGGTATCTGTAATCTTTCTGCCCACCAGGGATCGACTTGCTCACGCCATTGTCTACTATAGACTGTTTTACCTTCAAGTAGTTCACGATCCCATCCAAAGATTGCACTCATGGCATCTTTTAACGGTTCGGCAAAACTCATTCGTCTAAATCCTTTGAACGTAACTAGGTAGTCAGCAATGGTATCTTTGCCTGATCCAATAAATCCTGTAATGCCTACAATCATATTAATATGATATCAATAAAAAATAATAAAATCAACCCTGAATCCATGTCAATGGTTGGCTATAATCCTGATATCTTTGCAAGTCTTGTAATAATGCTTCTTGCGCTGCTTTCGCTTCAGCTTTCATAGCAGTACCATTTAGAGTTGTTCCTCCGCCCGGGCCTGCAATGGTTCCATATTTTTCACGGGCCTCACCAATGATATTTTTAAGTACAGCTAATATATACTCACCTATCCAAACACTTGCGCCCGGATCTTGCAATAGTTCTACTTCTGGACGTTGTATATCTGCCCAAATTAAAACTCGCTCACCAGTACCCTTAAAGTCACGAACCATTTTTAATACTTTAGTCACAGAGTTGAATGTGTATGTGACATAGCCACCGAACATACGTGCTGCCAATTCAACATAACCAGCATAGAAATTATATGTAGCCATGCCGCCTGTATAGTTATAGTTAAGCAAATATGTATTTAGGATCGCACTACTAAATGGGTCAAAGCTTGTGCTGCTTGGGCCTGTCTCAAGACCTACAGTTCTACGAAAAATACTACGAACGTTTATGAACTGAGCAGGCAGTGTATATGTGTCTACGTTCTTGATGATAGTCATCAATGTATAACTTTCTTGTGTAGCATTCTGCGCACGTTGGCGATATAACTTAATAGTATAGTTATATGCTGCTTCATAATGCTGAGGGTCTAACTCAATATCGATTATATCTCCGCCCAAACGCAATCTTAAGTTGTTAAAAAGAGCTTCTTTTAACTCTTCTAGTGTTGCATTTGTTGGGGTTGATAATGGATCAGCAGACATTGTATATTCCGATTAATAATATTATTTATCGGAATTTACAGGTCATCCTCTTTTCGATTTTCACTGTGCCAGACACTGAACGAACCACCGGGATAACGTGCTTCAAGTTTCTTCACATTCTCTGCTACCACTTCGTTAGGATCTAGATCAAGAGCCCTACAAGCATTGACCCAGTACCACATGATATCGCCCAATTCACGCTTCATGTGAAATAGTGTTTCTTCATTGAGCGGTTTGCCTTGAAACACACACTTCTTTACGATCTCTTGGAACTCACCTGTCTCGCTACCAAGACCGATAGCACCGCAAAGCAATAATGGTACATTGACATCTGGACCATGAATATATTCACCATCTGGACCATATGCTTCATAGTTACCGTCAAGACGATCAAGACGATTCATGAACTCTGTTAGATCATGGCTCTGCTTGCTAGTTACTGCTGCTACAAACTCTTTATATTTGTTTAAATCTACATTTTTCATACAAGTCCCCTAAACATTTCTTTACGACCATCTACCCCAATGCAGTGATCAAAAATCTCTTTAGTTCTTTGCAACATAGCACATGCCAACATAAGTTGATCATTAGGTGTTGTTGCACCCAAGACAGCAGTATCTATAACTACCATCATTGTTTCCATTCTTTTTTCAATAGGATCAATACTATTCATTAAAATGCCCTCAATATAATCATGTTATTGTTGAATCGACCGTTCGGTGTAGTGCTTACAGCCTTGACACCATCAAAGAACTTACGTGCTGCAGGCTTGCTACCCATAATCACTTTTATCTGTTCTTCGGGCTTACGCAATGTTTTGATCTGCGATTCCTTAGTACAGAAGCCGATCACAGTATTACCCTTGACACCAATACTCTTACCGTATTCGTCAGCAACATAGTGATGAAGTTTACGCTTCTTAGTGTCATAGACCCAAGCCTCACTACAGCCATGAAGTTTAGTTGGGCTGATGCTAGTGAGTTCAAGTTTCTCAAGTTTGAAAGTCTTGAGATACTTGAGACGCTTGACGACCTTCTCGACTGGTACAGGCTTTTTAGCACGTGGCTTCTTGCCTGCTTTCTTCATACCGACATATGCGTTAAGATCGGCGATGACAGTTTCAATCGTACTAATGATGTTACGCAACTGAATCTTGCCGAAACGCTCATAGGCTTCATTCAACTGCTCATCTTTACCTGACGCAACATCATTGTATTCGTCCAACTTTGCCTGCCACGCACTAATGAGAAGCGGGACATGCTGGGGTAGAATGTTGCTTTGTGACAACACATCGATTGCCTTGATGCCGTCTTTGCCAGCACCCTTCTTCAAATAATCGTCCCAGAGACCCTCAAGTTCACCGCCAAGATTCAGAGTGCGCTCACGCATGATCTCCTGCACATTGGGTCGATTAGACACAACAGGACCGTCTGTAGTGTCCTCAGGCTGAGTCAGTATGATGAGACGATTGACCTCATCCTGCAACTTAGTAAGAGTGTCATTGTCAACTACGCTACCACGAACGATACATCGTGCTAGCCATCCATATGTGGGCTTTACATGGCGCTCATTGACACGGCGTAGTGTTTTCGCAACTTGTTGCTTTCCTGCAACTTCAAGATACTGTGCAATAAACTCACGGGCGTCCTTCTTGTCATAGAAGTGATTGTACCACCCAAATGCTTTTGCGAGGTCCCAAGTAGTGCTGACTGCATCAGCATCGAATTTGGGCTCGGGCCCGATGTACTTCGCGTCAGGGTCGCGGGGGTGCAACTCTTTAATATCTTTAAGCTTTGACATACGATACTCCGTGAATACTACTTAACTTATATATTATAATACCTTGCACATATAGAGTCAAGCCTTTGTAAGTCATTGATTCTTAAACTAAATACATATATGCCAAAGCTGTCCCTTTACTCCCCTACTAAGCAAAATGACTACAGATTCATGGATAAGTCCATATCTGAGATGCTTACTGTTGGGGGTACAGACTTATATATACACAAGTATCTTGGACCCAATGCTAGCACTCCTAGCGTAGATTTTACACAACCTCAATATGATCAACTTGATCCTACGAATATACAGGATCTATTGTTTTTGGAAAATAGAGATAGGATATATGATTCCAATATCTATCGTCTACGTGGCCATTATAATGTTCAGAATCTTGATTTCGATCTAAGCCAGTTCGGCTTATTCTTGAATAATGACATTATATTCATCACCGTCCACTACAATGATATGATCGATATCATTGGTAGAAAGCTTATGGTGGGCGATGTTCTTGAGCTACCGCATTTACTTGACTACAACCCATTAAAAGAAACTATACCAGTTGCATTGAAACGCTTCATGCAGATAACAGATGCAAACTATGCTAGCGAGGGTTTCAGTCAAACTTGGTATCCACATCTATGGCGCATAAAGTGTGAACCACTGGTCAATAGCGAAGAGTTCGCACAAATACTGCAAGAGCCAATAAACAAAGACAACTATCTAGGAATGTGGGATAAGGATAAAGTATATCCACCGGGATATGTCATATCTTATGGGGAATATAACTGGAAGAGCAAGATAGAAGTTCCTGCAGGCATTGCCCCGCCTAATCCTACTTATTGGGAAAAAGACACAGCAGGTATGTTGAGTGATATTCTCTCGACATACAATAAAAATATTGATATCAATAACGCTCAGTTACAAGAGGCTCAACGCCTTGTACCTAAGGCAGGTTATGATCGTAGCAAACTATATGTAGTACCTACATATGGGCCTTATGAAAGTAACGGTGTGCTTAGTTATAAAACCAATCAGCCGGCTCCTCCTATAGATGTGTTGACTTTCGGTGGCGGCGCACCGCAGACTACCGTAACAGGTCAAGTAGTTTATATGAGGAACCCTAGATATAAAACTGCTAGTCCAGTCATAAAAATAAGCAAAGAAGCAGTTAAAAGCATATGGGATATGACTGCTGACATGGACTTGTCTGCTAAGATTGATAAGTTCATGCAAGCAAGTTTAGAGATAAAAGAGATCGCACCAAAAAGATTAGATACTGGCGGCGGAGCAGTAGAAGGAACAAAAGTTTTAAGTGTTTATAGCGTAGGACCTATCACTAGTCCATATGGTACAGCAGACAATACATATGCTACTGCTGATGCTGATCCTACTGCACCAGGATTTACAGGTAATATAAGTCCTCAAATGAACTGGCGTGCAGACTGCGACCCTCGTTTTCAATATATTTCTCGTAGCACACCTAGATCATTTGGTTATAGCACAGGCTATCTAGACGGTGATGGGCAAGCACCAAACGGTTCTCCAAGCGGAGCAGGAATAGCATTTCCACAAAATCCGCAAGTTGGTGATTACTTCTTACGCATAGATTATTTTCCAAATATTTTATATCGTTGGGACGGTCAGTTATGGGTAAGAATCAGCACCAATGTCAGAACTGCAACAGGATTTGATGAGAATGATCAATCACAAGTATCAGGATTTATAAATAATCAAAATCAAATATTCTTGCAAGAGACAGGTAACGTTGTGCCAGAAGCACAACCTCTATCAAGCATATTACAGTTACCACCAGATCCAAATCCTCCACAACCATAAGAGTAATGCATGGCACAGTTTTTTTACGACAATCAGATACGTAGATTTTTAATACAGTTTGCTAAGATTTTCAGCAACTGGTATGTGACTAGAGGAAAAGATCCTGCAGGAAATGACATATTGATACGTGTTCCTGTAATGTATGGTGATCAGAGTAGGCAGGTAAGTACAATAATAGCTAATAATAGTCCTAGTAATCTACCTAGTGCACCTATGATAACTTATTATATAACTGGTTTAGAATATGACCAGCGAAGAACTCTAAACCCTACATTTATTGATAAGATGAATGTACGTCAAAGAGAGTATAACAGCGAAACACAAAGTTATGAGCAGACACAAGGGCAAGCATTCACTATAGAAAGATTGATGCCAGTACCTTATACACTACGCTGTCAGGTAGATTTTTGGACTACTAACTATCAACAAAAACTAGAAATAATAGAGCAGCTAGGTACTTTGTTTAATCCGGCACTAGAAATACAAAGCACAGATAACTTTGTTGATTGGACTTCATTAAGCGTAGTATTCCAAGATGGATTGACTTTTAGTAGTCGTAGTATTCCCGTAGGTACACAAAATCCTATAGATGTATTAAGCTGGAAGTTTTATATGCCTATATGGATCAGCACAAGCAGCAAACTTAAAAAGATGGGTGTCATTCAAAAAATCATTGCCAGCATTTACAAAGGCACTGCATTACAAGATATACAGGATGAGGATTTATTGTTGGGCACGAGACAGAAAATAAGTCCATATGGATATAAAGTTTTATTATTAGGTAATTCATTGCAGTTATTACCTAACGGACAAACTTTCCAAGATCCGTCAAATACAAGTTTAGATATTCCTGATAGTCCTAATACAAGCTTATATTGGTCTAGCTTATTGAACGTATACGGTAATGTAAAACCCGGCATAAGCCAGATATGGTTACAAAATCCCTACATGGAAGATGATATTGTAGGTACCATAGTACCCGATCCAATAGACGATAGGTTATTGATTTACAATATTGATCCAGATACATTACCACAAAATACACTTAATCCAGTAGATGCTATAATCAATCCTTTATTGCAAGGTCCTAATGCAGGATTGCCAGGACCTATCAATGGTCGTAGATATTTGATAGTAGAAGACATAGGTAGCGAGGGTAGTAGCACAGTAGCTTGGGGTACATTAGTAGCAAGTGCAAATGATATAGTGCAATATAACGCAGGTACAGGACAATGGTCCATATCTTTTGATGCTAGTGAAGCAACAGATGTTGAGTATGTAACAAATCTAACTACCAATGTACAGTATCGTTATGTTAATACAGAAGGTCAATGGATGAAATCATATGAAGGCTGGTATGGTGAGGGAGATTATTCTATAGTCATTTGATTACAGATAAATCAACGTATGAGTGTTTCAGCCGGTATATTCTTTTACGCTAAATCTACAAATCGTTATCTCTATCTATTAAGGTCTGATAAAACACCTAGCTGGAGCATACCCGGTGGTAAGATAGAAAAAAATGAGACTTTGCTTGAAGGTCTTGAAAGAGAATGCAGCGAAGAGATGAATGTATGGAATAAAGAATGGAAACTAATACCTATACAAAAGTTTACTAATAACAGTTTCACATATAATACATTTTTCTGTGAAGTTTCTCAAGAATTTACACCGGAGCTAAATGACGAACATTGTGGTTATGCTTGGGTGAATGATGACTTATATCCTAAACCTTTGCATCCTGGATTGTTTAGTACTGTGAATATTGATCTAGTTCAAGATAAACTGCGTATGCTTACGACACAAAACTAGCTACTAGCATTTGAAATGTTTCAAAACCCATAGCTCCTGCAACTGCAGCAGCGCCCATGACCATCCAGCGCACACGCTCAAGCACATTTACTTTTTCTGCTAACTTTTCATGAGATTCAGAATTAGAGGTCTGAAGTTCTTTAATCATATTTAAAGTATCTTCAGACCCCTTATCTATTGCACCACGCAAATCTTTGAAATCAAATTTGAGTTCATCGAACTTTTCATCAAGATTTCTGACTTGCACCTGTAGGACTGCGATGTCAGTCTCAGCTTGCTTAATTTTATTAACACGAACTGCTGCTGGCATCTTATTTTTCCTATTAGGAGTTTGTGATGGTTACTACTGGGTTCAATAGACCATTTGCAGTGTTTGCTGCAACTGCGCTGTTGAACGATGCTATAACGTCAGGATCAATGTTTGAAAGTACTGCTGTACCTGTACCTGAACCTGCACCAGTAGCAACGAATGTGATACCAGTCATGTTGGCAAATGCACCAACTGCTGTGAAGTCAGTTGTGCCAACAAACTCAATAGTATATACTGTACCTGCTACCAATGAAGCAGCAGCAACAGTTGTTGGGAACACTTCTGACCTATAGTCACTTAGTGACTGCACATATGCTGTTGAAGTATTAGCATAAGTTGCTGTGATTGTGAACGTGTTAGGTGATAATGCAGTGTTTGCTACATTTGCTGTATAGCAAGCCTGTGTTAGACCTGACGTTGTACCTTTTACGAGATACTTCATCTTTCCTTTCTGACGAACGATAAAGCCTGCTTCCGGTGTGCCATATACATAAGCAGCACCTGATACGTTTGCACTTGCGTTGGCTGCAAATGTTGCGAATACAGCATTTGCGTTTGCTATGTCATCAATAGTACCAAGAATGTTACCATCAACGTCATAAACGATTGTACCGTCTACGAATGTGTTTGCAAAGTCTGTGCCAACACCGTCAATGTCTGGGCTATCATCAGCGACAGTTATTGTACCTGTTCCTGTTACACCCATGCATACGCCAACTAATACTTGGCTACCATAGATTGCTGTGTTACCACCAACTACACCATATGTATTTGCGTTAGTTGCAGGATAACCTGCGCCGCCGATTGGGTTATTGAAATATGCATCAACGACACCAACTGTTAATGCTACTGATTGTGCAGTAGTTGTTGCCAAATTAAACTTAGTGAAAGTTGGGTTTGCTGACAATTCTGTTGCTGAAACTGTGAAAGTACTATTGGCTCCTGCATTCACTACTTCTAATATCCAGTATGTTGTACCGGCTACTAGGTTGCCTACGTTGCTTGCTGGAATGAATGGCATGCCAGCAATGATGCCTAGGTTAGTAAAGTTTGCATTTGTTGTGACTACTTCAGTAGTTCCGTTTGTTGCAGTCAATGTAACGACTGCTTGTGCTTTTGCGATTTTAAGTGGACGACCCATTGTTTTTCTCCTATAAGTTCGGGTTCTAGCCGATACGCGGCGGGGACCGCATAAACTCATAACAACAACGTTATGAATATGTTATATTTATCAAAAAATGCTATTTTATTACACTACTATTATTCGCCAACTGCTGCGCCAAGTTCTGTGACTGAAAATATGCCTGTGCCGCTTACACTGATATAAGCGATCTTATTTCCTTCACCGACTATGAAACTATTGTTTACAGTGTTTGCGGGAATAATCTCACAAGCTGACAGATTAGCAGTTGGATTGCTACCTACAACCACAGCAATTGCGCTACTAGTAGTTGATATGCGAACTTTTTCAGTACCTGATGCTGCTGTCTGTTGACTTGATCCGCTTGGTGTGTATATTGCTGCTGCCATTATATTTTCCTATAAAGTATTTATCTTACTTAGGCGTAAGTGGCGCCTACTGTATACCATTGAGTACTAGTTAGAGCTATGTACTGAAGTGTAGCATTTCCACTATGTGTAAGAGGAATATTAGTTCCTAATGCGTTAATTTGTGCTCCAGCAGCTGGATAAACGTTCATAGTTGTACTCGTAGAGTTTACAATACTTATAGCCATACCGGCTACTGCTGTAGGTAACACTACTCCGTTAGAACTGCTAGGAACGCTTGATACAAGATTAAATTCTTTAGTTATTGCGGTAGCATTTCCCTGTACTGTGCCGGCTGCTGCGATTCCTGTACCTACTGAACGTATATTATATCCGTTATTAACAATGTTACCTACTGTTAGATTACCAGTGAATACGCCATTAGTAGCCCCTATATTACCTACATTAGCATTACCTGAAACTGTTAAACTTGTAAGAGTACCTACGCTAGTTATATTTGGTTGTGCCGCTGTTATTACCGTACCCTGCAAGAAGTTTGCACTTACTAAGTTTCCTCCATCGACATTCCCTGCAGTAATATTTCCACTCACAGTTAATGAAGTTAATGTACCAACACTGGTAATATTTGGCTGTGCCGCAGTAACCACTGTACCTGCTGTAGTCGCATTACCATTCAAGTTTGCTGTTATGATGTTCGCACTAAAGCTACCGTTAGTATCTCTAGCTACCACTTTGCTGGCTGTAGATGAAGGGGTTGCATCGACCGCTGCTGTAACTGCAGCACTACCATTAAAGCTACCGCCTGTCAAATATGCGCCTAATGTTAATGTATTAGTAGTGCTAGCGCCTATAGTACCTGTGCCACCTAGTGCTATCGTAACACCATTAATGGTGATAGAGCTATTTGCAAGTCTTGCCTGAGCTAATGTGCCTGACGTGATATTGCTAGCATTTAATGATGATATGCTACTACCGTTACCTGATATAACACCGGTAGTTGCAGATACATTCGCGCCTGTAACATTTCCAGTCGCAGTTATAGTTGCAGCACCTAATGTTCCGGTATTAGCATAAAGATTTCCTGCTGTAATATTGCCAGTTACAGCTAGACTTGTTAATGTACCAACACTTGTAATGTTTGGCTGACTTGCTGTTGTTAATATGCCTGTCAAAAGTGTTGCTGATAGGTTGCCTGTAGCTGCATTAAACGAAAGATTTGCATTGGCACCTAAGGCAAGATTGCCTGACAATGCACTAACTAATGCAGGATAAAATGTTCCTGTAGTTCTAGTAGTAACTACTTCAAAATCACTCACGTTACTATAACTTACATTTAAGTTTGCAACTCTTGTCGTTGAGGTTACAGTTAATGGTGCAGTACCTGTTGCAATATTTGATACTAACAAGTTAGCAGTCACTGTACCTATACCACCTGCAGTTGTTATAGTAACATTACCTATATTTGAATTACCGTTAACTGTCAATAACTGTGAAGAGTTAGCCCATGTAAAGTTACTATCACCTACTATGATACCGGCAAAGTTATATTGTATAGAACTTGTTACACCACCCGCTGCGCCACCTGATCCGCTGCCTCCGCTTATTATAGAAGTAACTTTACCTCCAGTAACAAACACATTAGCAGTTATAGTTGCTGTTGTTAGACTTAATAGATTTCCTATGTTGCCGTCACTTGTAGTGCAAATCTGTATCGTTGTAGTTGTAGGTACATTGCAAATGTAATAAGTTGTATTTGCTTCTATACCGCTATTTGCTAGGTCACCATAAAATATTACAGGATTGGTATTTGCGAACGGTACACTATTAGCGACTGTTATTATATCTGTTGAGCTATCAGTAGCTGTAGCACTTGTGAAAGGATATAATGGTGTTATAGCTGTAGCATCATATGGACTGCCTGTTCCCGGACTATTATAAAGCTTGTATTCACTAAAACTAGTAGGTACAGTTTGTAAGAAAAATGTTCCTGCATTTAATGCAGTAAAACCTGTGTTACCCGTGATACCATTAATGGTGACTTCTGTGTTATTAGTTAATGCGAAATCTGAAGTTAGTGTTACTACTGCAGGGTTAGCATTGCTCACTGTAAGGATGTCTAATGATATTACACCTTTAGGAGTCCAGCTAAGATTACCCACTCCGTCAGTTGTCAAAACATAACTTATAGCACCGCCGTCTAACTTGACATCTGATACATTACCTAATGTGATTAATCCACCAGCATTACCGCCTTTGTTAACCCAATCAGTTCCGTCATATGCTAATATCTGTCCATTAGCTAATGTAGCATCTGTTATAAAGACATTGCTATTTGAACCTTCAATTTGACTAAATGATATCTCTGAATAGCTGGTAAGAACTTCGATGTTTTCGTTGGGTGATTCTTTACCAATAAACAGTTTTTTTTCGTCTGAAGCAAAACCAAACTCTGCTTCGTCAAGCTGGGGTAGATCGACAAGGTCGCCCGATCTCTGCTGAATTTTAGAAATCTGTATGATTGACATAGTTATACTTTACCGGTAGTACAACTATTTATACTTAAGGGCTACAGGAATTGTTTATAATATTGTTCTAGTTTCTGATACCAAAGCTCAGTATATCTATCAAAATCCTGTCCCTCGACTATAAATTCTTGATATTGATTATCTGCGCTGCACATGAATACTATGCCCTTACGTATTTTGGTATTATAAACTTCATTATGTGCTAAAGCATAAGCTGATAGCTGCAGGAAATAATCTTCGATCCATTCCCG
>Ga0172363_10000828_pt1 | contig 24156 bp, 24 predicted proteins | sample LakKivs2_kivu2a2_FD_114541 | JGI IMG/M metagenome (GOLD analysis project Ga0172363, IMG submission 114541) | Sediment microbial communities from Lake Kivu, Rwanda - Sediment s2_kivu2a2 | ecosystem: Environmental > Aquatic > Freshwater > Lake > Sediment | place: Rwanda: Western Province, Lake... | reverse complement strand
GAAGTGGTATCACCCGCTCAATCTCTTTGCGGGAGTGCTCTCCATGAAGTATGCTGCCGAAGAGCATGTCAGATCGTTGTTTTCCCGTGAGAACCGGAGTTACACGATTGTAAGACCGGGAGGGTTGAAGGATGGAGACCCGCTGCAATTCAGGCTTCACGTTGACCAAGGCGACAGGATATGGAACGGATGGATAAATCGTTCAGATGTTGCGGAACTGCTTGTTGAGTCCTTATGGCTCGAGAGTGCAAAAAATAAAACGTTTGAAGTTATAAATGAGGCAGAAGAGGTGCAGGAGTCTTTGGAGCAATATTACGGCAAGCTGTCCAATTGATACGTTAATTTCTAAAAGTCATATTATACGCCGCTTGGGTGTGAATACGCATTAAAAGCGGTAAAACCTTTAATAATTTCAAGTGCACCAAGCTTATCCTTGAAATTATTAAAGGTTTTACCGCTAAAGCTTTAAACGAAATGCCATAGGATAAAACAGGCTCTTTATGTCACTCGAATCGTCTTTTGATTTCTTTTGTCGGTGTTGCATAACCTCCCTTATCTGGAGATGATCCCTTGATATCAACAGAAGATCCCCCGCCATAAATATATGGATATGCATTCCGCAGGAGGCGTTTTGTTGTTTTACCCACATTTTCCATACAATCACCGGTTACCCACCAGTGTCCGTCAGTAAATATTTCAACAAAGCGTCCATAGGCTTCAGCCCATTGTGTAAAAGCGCCTGATATCTTACTCATTTTTCTCTGTTTCTTTTTGCATTAAAAGAAATTCATAGATAAATGTAGTAAAATATGGCTTGACTGCAAAAGCATTTTTCATGTGATTATTAATCCGGCACACAAATAGGTGACATTTTATACATAATTGCTATATTAGCAATTATGAAAATAAATGATGCACGATCATATACAACTGATCAACAGAAACTGCTTCGCATTAAAGCCGTTGACATGGTATTCAAAAACGGGTTTACTCAACGAGCAACGGCCAAGGCGCTTGATGTTTCACGCCAACATGTTGTCAAATGGTGTCAAGCGTTTTCAAACGGGGGCTATGAAGCGCTTGAACCTGGACGTCGTGGTCGGCGCCAAGGCGAACAAATGCTTCTGAAGCCTTGGCAATGCGCCGCCATTGTAAACACTATTCGTGATCATACTCCCGATCAGCTTAAAATGCCGTTTGTACTGTGGGAGAGAATAGGCGTGCGTGAACTTATCCAGAAAAAATTTGGCATCACCCTGGCATTGCGAACGGTCGGCGAGTATCTGAAGCGATGGGGTATGACTCCACAACGCCCGGTAGAACGAGCGTATGAAAGAAATCCACAGGCAGTAGAACAATGGCTGACCCATGAGTTCCCTGCCATCAAAGAACGGGCACAACAAGAGGGGGCAACGATTATTTGGGGAGACGAAACCGGAGTGCAGAACACGGCGAATGCAGGCCGAAGCTATTCGCCCAGTGGCAAAATGCAAAATCCGTCGAACATCGAACACAAAATCCGCTGAACATCGAACACATTGTCCGCAAAAGGTCGAACAGTAAATCCGCGAAACATCGAACACTTTTTTGCTTCTGAGCGGATTAGGTGTTCGAAGTTGCCGGACAGGGTGTTCGAAGTCGAGCGGACGATTGCGCATCATTCTTCTGCAGGATGACGTATCCTGTAGCCTGATCGTTTTTTTAACATTAAAACGGAAGGCTATGCAACATCAAGGCAGAAGAACTACCATGAGAACAATCCGAGAAATCGCCCGGCTGCATCTTGACAAGCGACTGAGCTTGCGAGCCATTGCCGGAGCCTGCAATGTGTCGGTCTCGACCGTGCAGTGCCATGTAAAAAAGATCGAGGCGTTAGGCCTCGGTTATGGGGCAATCGCCGCCATGCCGGACAAGGATCTGCAGAATCGGCTGCGTCAGGCGCCGGCGGCTTCCGCCGTAACCCGGCATGAACCGGATATATCGGCGCTTGTCGAGGAACTGAAGCAGTCGCGTACGAACCTGACCCGGCAACTGCTGTATGAGGAGTACCGGAAGCAGCATCCCGATGGCGTCAAAAGAACCCGCTTTTATGAGCTGCTTCGCGCATGGGAGCAGCAGGACAAGGCGACCATGCGCCTGACGCACACGCCGGGCGAAAAGCTGTTCATCGACTTTTCCGGCGACCGGCCGACATGGACCGATCCCCTGAGTGGCGAGGTGATGACGCCGGAGCTGTATGTCGCTGTCCTTGGCGGCACCTCCTATACCTTCGCATGCGCCGTGCCAAGCCAGAAGGCTGAGGATTTTGTCGCCGCAAACATTCATGCGTTCGAATACTTCGGCGGATGCCCGCAGGTGCTGGTTATCGATAACCTGAAGAGCGGCGTTCGCTATGCCTGTTTTTACGATCCTGAACTCAACCCGACCTTTGCCGATCTTGCCCGCCATTACTCGGTGGCGGTGCTGCCGGCACGGGTACGCAAGCCCCGCGACAAGGCAAAGGTCGAAAGCGGCGTGTTGCAGGTACAGCGGCGCATCCTGGCCCGGTTGCGACATCGGCAGTTTTTCAGCCTTGAGGAGCTTAATGCAGCTATTGCCGAAGCGCTTGACGAACTCAACACCCGCCCGATGCAGCAGTATGGCAAGAGCCGCCGGGAGCTGTTCCAGGAACTCGAACGGCACCGTCTTGCCCCCTTGCCGGCGGAGCGCTTCGCCATCGGGTTCTGGAAGAAAGCAAAGGTACATATCTACTACCATGTCCCGGTCGGGAAAAGCTTCTACAGCGTGCCGTACCGGCTGATCGGCAAAGCGGTCGATATCAAGTATACCGGCCATCTGGTCTCGGTCTACCATGAGGGTGAGACGGTCGCCTGCCACATCCGAACCTTGAAGAGCGGCCAGTATGTGACCGACCCGGTTCATATGCCGCACGAACACCGGTTCTTCCGCGAGTGGAGCCCGGAACGGATCCGATCGTGGGGCGAAAAGATCGGCCCGGACACCGCTCTGCTTATGGATCGCATCATGCAGAGCAAGCTGCATCCGGAGCATGGCTTCCGCGGCTGCCTCGGTGTTATCCGTCTTGCCAGAACCTATACACCGGAGCGGCTTGAGCGGGCAGCACGCCGGGCGCTGGAGCTTAACCTCACCAGCTACAAGAGCCTCAAGTCCATGATGGACAAAGGGCTCGATACCCTGACCCTGCTTGAAGAGGAACCATCATCACTCTCCGGACTCACCCACCAGAACATCAGAGGCGGAGGCTACTATGCTGCAGAACATTAAAGAACAACTCGTTGCCCTCAAGCTGCACGGTATGGCCGAAGCCCTCGACATGCAACTGCGCACCCCGATGGCCGCCGAACTGGACTTTGCCGAACGGCTGCTGCTCATGGTACAGCAGGAGAAGAGCGCCCGCGAGAACCGACAGCTGACCATGCTCCTGCGACAGGCTCGTCTTCGCTATCCGTCCGCCTGCATCGAAGAGCTGCAGATGACGGCACAGCGGGGGATCAACAAAGAAGTAGTCATGGATCTGGCACGCAACGACTGGATCAAACGCCATCGCAACCTCATCATTACCGGCCCGACAGGGGCCGGTAAAACCTGGCTCGCCTGCGCCTTCGGCGTGGCGGCCTGCCGGGACGGCATTAAAACCGGGTATCTGCGCCTATCCCGGCTTCTGCACGACCTCGGTATGGGCAGGGCCGACGGCACCTACAAGAAACAACTCGAAAAGCTCTCAAGAACAGAGCTGCTCATTATCGACGACTGGGGCATGAGCCCTCTGAGCGATATGGCAAAACGCGACATCCTTGAAATCATGGAAGACCGCCACAACGTGCGATCAACCATCATCAGTACGCAGTATCCGGTATCGGAATGGCACCGGCTCATCGACGACCCGACACTCGCCGATGCCATCTGTGACCGGCTCGTGCACAATGCCTATCAACTAACCATTAAAGGAGAATCTATGCGAAAAGTCATGGCGGAAATGGATTAACTTCGAACACTTTTTATATTTGTTTCTGCAGAAAGAATGATGGGCGTTTACTGTTCGAATTTTTCCGGACAACCTGTTCGATCTCGCCGGATGAAGCAGGCAAAACACCGGTGATCAGGAAATCAGGAAAGCAGCTCAAGGCGAACATGATTTCAGCCATAACGAACCGGGGTGAAGTCCGGTTCATGATTTACTCGGAAAAGATGAACCAGCAGATGTTTATTCGTTTCCTTGAACGGTTGATCTCGACGTTCTCATGCAAAGTGATGTTTATCATTGACAACCTCAAGGTTCACCACGGAAAAAAAGTTGCCGCATGGATCGCTGAGCACTCCGAGCAAATAGAACTCTTTTTCATTCCCGCTTACAGCCCTGATCTGAACCCTGATGAGTATCTGAATCGCGACCTGAAGAAAAACGTTAATGTTCGCGTTATTCCCCGAACGGAAAGTGAGCTGAAAATGAATCTTTTATCGTTTATGCGAAAGCTGCAAAAGCTACCTGATCGCGTGATGAGTTATTTCAATTCAAGCCCTATCAAGTATGCTGCATAAGCTTCGACGCGTGTCATGTATTTGCTTGCCGGATTAATAGAACAAACCTGAGAGTGTTTCTTTTACGATTGTTCACCTTTCGACATTATACTCCTGAGCATAGTGTTGGCCAGGATAGTTATCATGATATTTACAGAAACGGAAACGAGAATATACCATGTCCAGGCAATGCCATAGAGCTTGAGCACGAATACAATCCCCATGCTCGCAAGCAGGCCTAAGGCAAGGCTTGCGGGATGATATTTTTGTGTTGTTTTTGACAGCAGGAAGAGCCCAAGCAGTCCGCCATAGGTGAATGATGCTATTTCAAGGCCAACCATGATGATTGCTTTGTCGCTTTCATCGAAAATAAGCGCGATGCCAATGAGTACCACTGCCCATCCAGCGCTGATGAGTTTCGAGAGATTGAGCGATACCCGTCCTCCGAGCAGATCGGTAACGGTGGACGCAGCAAGAGAATTGATCGACGAGGCTATGGTTGACATGGCTGCGGAGAGAATGCCGGCAAGCAGCAGCCCTTTCAATCCCGAGGGGAGGTAGTTGACGATGAACGATGCGAACTCGCGGTCTTTTTCCGTTACCGCGCCCTCCATGAACAGGTACATGAGCGAACCGGCGAGAAGAAAGATCATGAACTGGAAAAAAACGAAAAATCCGCTGCCGATAAGGGCTTTGCGTGCTGACCCGAGATCACTGCAGCCGAGAACGCGCTGAACCATCATGTAATCGATGCCGTGGGATGCCAGCGAAAGGAATATTCCTCCGGTAAAGGCGCTTCCGAAGGTCATGGGATTAAAGAGTATGTTTCCTCCGGTGTTCAGCACTGCAAGTTTTCCTGCGTCGGCAAGCGCTGCAAACGTTTCTTGCGGGCTGGTTTCCAGATGCAGCAGGATAAAGGCAACCGTGATAATTCCGCCAAGCAGGTAGAGGCCGAACTGGATGCTGTCGAGCCAGACGACTGTTTTCAGCCCTCCGGTTATGGTATAGAGCAGTGTGACGATACCAATGATCATGACCGAGACAGGGAGAGACCAACCGGTTACGACCTGAACGACTACTCCCGTTGCGAGGAAGCGCACTCCGTCGCCAAGAATTCTGGTGACAAGAAAGACGACCGACGCGAGTTTCTGCATGCCGGTGCCGAATCGTGAGCCGATGACCTCATAGATCGAGGTTACGCCATTTTTGAAATAAACAGGCAGAAGCAGGCTGCTGACCAGTATTCTTCCCAGAATGTAGCCGAGCGGAAGCTGCAGGAATGTCCAGTCTCCACGGTAGGCAAGTCCCGGAACGCTGACGAAGGTCAGTACCGATGTTTCTGTCGCGACGATAGAGAGCATCGCTACGATCCATGGAAGCTTGTGTCCTCCAAGGAAGTAGTCTCCGGTGTTTTTGTTGCTTTTGCCCTGCCAGAGACCGAGCAGGATGCTTCCTGCAAGAAAGAAGACGATGATCGCAATGTCGAGTGCCTGCATGGATGATTTTCGGTTATAGCCGTTATCGATAAAGATGGTACTGTTCTTTCGTGGAAAGAAAGGCGGATTCATCCTGTTGCCAGGAACTGATGATTGAGGGCGTATCATTGCCATCGAGCAGCGCATGTCTGACACTGTCGGTTCCAGCCAGAAGGTCGAACGCAGGAATGGTATCGTTGAATTCGTAGACGCCGCCGAGAAATTGCAGATCTGCAGGGTAAAGCTCATGGAGCGCGGCGGTTAGTGCAACTGCGGCCGCAAAGGGGCGGAAGAGGCTCTGATCGCAGACATGCATCCAGAGTCCTCCGATCGATTCTCCCTGGAATTTGTGAAACGTAGGCTTGAACCATGTCGGGCGGAGATAAATGCCTTTGAATCCCGGGCCCTTGCACTGTTCGAGCAGATGGTACGGGTTGATGAACGGAGCTCCGAAGAGCCGGAATGGAGTTGTCGTTCCTCTTCCCTCCGATGCGTTCAGACCTTCGAAAAGGCACATGCCGGGGTATACCGCAGCGGTTTCGACGGTCGGCATGTTCGGCGAAGGGGGTACCCAGGGGAGCCCGGTTTCCGGGAAGAGCATGCTGCGTCGCCACCCTTTCATGCCGAGTACCGTGAGCCGGACGTCGAGGTTTTTCCAGTCACGGTAGAGCAGGGCAAGTTCTGCGGGTGTCATGCCGTGACGGACCGGAACGGGAAATATTCCTACAAAAGAGCGGTATGCCTGGTCGAGCATCGGCCCCTCCACGATCGAGCCTCCGAGCGGATTGGGACGGTCGAGCACCATGATCTCCAGATCCCTGCCGGAAGCGGCTTCCATGAAGAGTGCAAGCGTATTGACATAGGTATAGTAGCGCGAGCCGACATCCTGAATGTCGAAAATGATCAGGTCGAGGTCGTCAAGCATGCGACCGTCGGGAATCAGCGTTTCGGCGGAGCTTCCGTAGAGGCTTGCAATTTCGATGTCGGGCACCGGCTGGCAGCCGACGGCGATCTGGTCCTGCTCGGTGGCGAAAAGTCCGTGCTCCGGCGAAAAAATCCGTCGGATGTTCAGCCCTTTTTTCCTGAGCACATCCCACGAGTAACAGAGATCGGCGGTCACCGATGTCTGGTTCACGATCATGCCGATGTTTCTATGACGGTACTGCCCGATATTTTCGAGCAGGATATCCAGGCCGGTTGCTATCATGGTTGCGGTATTGCGGGTTTTTTTTTCAGCAGGCAAGAAAGACGGTGCTGCAGCGGTCCCGAATGGCGGAGCTGAGCGTTTCTCCTGTTTCGACAACCGCTCCCGGCAGGAGTACCGAGTTTTCCACTGTGGCGCCCCGGCCGACAGTGCAGCCGCTGCCGATCGAGGAGCATACGACGCTCGCTCCGCTGTCGATCGCGGCATCGGCTGCGATGCGGCGGGGCGTGATGCCGATGGATGCATGCACTCTTCCGGCAAGCAGTTCGGGAAGCATGCCCGGGGCTGTGTTGGCCCGACAGTAGCTTTCGAGCGTTCCGATATCCATCCACGATCCGCCGTGCAGGTATGCACCAAGTCCTCCGTGGTCGATGAGGCCGGTGAATCCGGTATCGACGATGCTCGAAAACCCCTTTTTCAGGTGCGCGAAAATTGCCGGACTGAGCACGGCCGTACCGGTATAGATAAGCGAGGAGACGAGGCCGGTAAGGCGCATGTTCCTGAAATCCCTGACAAGGCCGCGTTCGACACCGACGGCTCCGATAGCGCCCGCATCCGGCGTTTCATACAGGGCCAGCGTTCCGGCAACGCCCGCTGTGCGGTGGCGGCTGACGAGTGCCGGGAAGTCGATATCGGAGATGATATCGCTGTTGACGAGCAGAAAATCGTCGTCTCCAAGCAGGGGTTCACATTTTTTCAGACCGCCTCCCGTGCCGAGTATCGTCGTTTCTTCCGAAAAGGTGATGCGCAATTCCCCGAAATCGAAAGCATCCGCGGCTTTGCGGATTTCAGCGGCATGATGGTGAATATTGCAGATGATTTCTCTGACGCCCGACTCCTTGAGCAGCGCGAAAACATAAAAGAGAGACGGCACGTTGAGAACGGGTATAAGCGGCTTCGGGATATGTTCGGTAAACGGCCTCAGGCGAGTGCCGAAGCCGGCGGCAAGGACAAACGCTTTCATGGGGTGCCTGTTTTTTCAATAAGCGGCAGCAGGAGCGTGCCCGCATTTTTCAGCTCCCTGCGGGATGCGATATAGTCCGAAAGATAGGCAAGTGTCGGCGCGATGGATGCTTCATACTGTGTTTTTCCGAGAACCGCCGTCTGATAACAGAATGTGCCGAGCGCCTTGACATTGCGCTGGAACGCCATCAGGTCGAAAAGGTGGAGATACTCGTCGAGGCTCATCGTCACGGCATTGCGCTCCTGAAGCGTCCGGAAATGACGGGTTTTCAGTTCGTCGGCAAGGGACTGTTCGAGTACGACATAGGAGTCGCGGATGAGCGAGACGGCATCGTACTGCGGCAGCCCCATGCATGCATCCTGAAAATCTATGATAACGGGCATTCCGTTACGGACCATGATGTTGCGGCTGTGAAAGTCGCGATGATTGAGTACGAAATGCTCCGGCTGGACGAGGATTTCCGTTATGGATTCGAACTCGCAGCGAAGCTCTCCGGCTTTGCTGCTGTCGAAATCCGCCCCGAAATAACCGAACAGGGCGTGTTCGATGAAAAAATCGAATTCAAACATCAGTTTTTCCCTGTCGAAGCTGAGCCTGAATGGCAGCCGACGGGGATCGCCGGTTATGGACTGAATTCCGGCAAGCGTATCGATCACCTCCCGGTATATCTCCGCGGAGAGGCGCTCTCTGTCCATGGCGACGAGGTCCTGCAGCTGCACCGTTCCGCAGTCCTCGATCAGCAGAAGGCCCTCACCGGCATTGACGGCAATGACTTCCGGAACCGGTAGGTCATTGCGGCGCAGGAGGTCGTACACAATCAGGAACGGGTAGTCGTCAGGGTTCGTTTCGCGAAGCAGGGGGTCGCAGCAGGCGATTGCGCTGCCTTTCGGACCCGAGACCCGGTAATAGCGCCGGGTGGAGGCATCGCCCTGTATCGGGGTGATATGAAGCTGATTTCGATCTTCCGGGCTGTAAAAGCCCCGTATATGGTGCTCGGTATTCATTCTGGAGCGTATAAGAATGTCTTGTGCCGGCAAGGGTCGGCAAAAACCGGATACCTGAACAGGCGCACCCTGCAGCAGGACAAAAAAAAAGCACCTTATCCCTTGAGGTATAAGGTGCTTCAGAAAAGAAAAGGTGCTTACTTTTTCGGAGCAAGAGCTGAAGAGACGCTCTGCAGTACCTGATTGACTGTGTTCAGCACGTTACCGGCAAGATCGGTAGCTGTTTTGCCAAGTGGCTCAATCATTTGGGATGCGGTTTTGATGCCGCTGTTGAGCATTTCAACCTGCTGCTGGCCAAGTTTGCCGAGCGTATCCATCAGATTGGTGATAGCTCCAGACAAATCGTTGCTTGTTCCGTTTGACATAGTGGGTTATGATTTAGGTTTATTGAGAAGTTATATAACTGAAACAGTTTAACCCTCTTTTACGGGATTTTTTATTTTTTATAATTTAATACATTTTCTGCTGCTGAACAAATGGAAAAAGATACTCAGGCACAGTCGCCAGGTATCAGCAGGTTATTCTTTTATGCTGGTTTTATTTGATTTACGGGAGGAGTCTGTTATTATTCGTTCAATGACTGTAACTCTTGCCGGGAGTATTACTCCTTTTATAGGTAAAAAATACTTTTTATTTACTTAAAATCGTATCTTAATCCGGAAATAATGAAAGCCGTTATCTTGTACGACAGTAAAACCCAAGGGGGTTCAACTGAAGTGTTGATTGATTCCATCGGTCAGCTCCTTGCCGAATCCGGTCTTTATGTTGAAAAAGCGAAGTGCATAGCTACTGCGGATTACAGTTTTGTCAAGGAGTTTGATATTGTTATCCTGGGTGCCCCGGTGTATAATTTTGTTGTATCGCCACAGCTTTTGGGCGCTTTTTTACAGGGGAACCTGAAAAAACATCTTAAAAAGAAGAGAGTCGCACTTTTTCTGACATGTGGGACCCCAGAATCGATGGCGGCGGTTTTTTACCTGCCGCAGTTGAAAATACACCTTCTGACCAACAGAATCCTTGTCGAGAAAATTTTTAATCCCGTCGAGTCATCAGACGGTAATGCCATCGAGTCCTTTGTAGATGATCTTCTCGAACAGTATGAACGGAGCGTTGTTTCAAGAAAAAGATCCGTGATATGGAGTGATGAAGCTCAGGATTTGCTTGAAGCTGTCCCGGGATTTTTGCAGGAGAAGATCAGGTCTATGGCTGAAGAGTATGCAATGAAAAAAGGTTACAAGGAAATTACTGTGGAAATGCTGGAAACTGCCCGTGATGAAATGGGCGAAAAGTAAGTCGCCGCCACCGAGTCGTCGTTATTGATCGTTCAGTCAGGTCGCCTTACCGTTCGTTATTTCGTGCGGTCAGGTTTTTTTCCGATAAACAGGTTGATGAGTGTAACAATAACTACCCCGGAAAGGTAAAAGGCTACCGGAGCGAAAAGTGTTGTGTAGTTTACGGTTTCGTGCATGTTCGTTACTTATGGTGTTCTGATGTTATTGTTTAGCTCAAAGGTTTCAAGCTGCTCTTTCAGATTTTTTTTGAATGCAAGACTGGTTATGAGGTTCAGCATTTTGTAGGGGTTGCGTCTGACCCTGTTGGCGATTTTTCCCCAGGAATATGTTTTGTAATAGCTGGTCATGAATTTGTGCTGAAATGCTACGGGATCGTAGTGTTCAGAACGAATGACAAGGTTGATGGCGTTGTATTTCTCCCAGTCCTCATCGGTTATCAGACCCTTTTCTTTGTACTCCCAATACATTTTTGTTCCAGGGTAAGGGGTAATGATCTGGAAGATAGGCATGAATACGTGGTTTTTGCCGACAAACTCGACGAGGTCATCCATGTCCTCAAAGGTGTCAAGTGCAGGATTGACCAGGAAATTTCCCTGAATGTTCAACCCGGCCTTTCTGCACTCTTCGATCACGCTTGCAAATTTTTCCGCGGAGTTGACATGCCCTTTGTTATAGGCTTCCAGTGTGCTTTGTTTGATTGATTCGAACCCGACGAGCACCATATTGCATCCGGAATCAACAAGTCTTCTTACTGTTTCCTTGTCTTCAAGAAAATTCATGCTGAAGAAAACGCTGTAGTTGATATTGCACTTTTTGAGCAAGGAAAGGTTCTCCCATAGCTTCTTCTTGTTGATGCCGAGATTTTCATCGCAAAGCATGAACCATGGCTTTGATGATTTTCCTTTTGCCTTGAAAAAAACCTTTTTGGCTGTTTCAATCTGCCTGATGAGATCATCAGGATTCTGGTAACGGTAGAGTTTTCCGGTAAAATTCGGTGTGACGCAGAATGAGCACTCATAAGGGCATCCGCGGGTGATATAGATGGGGATGGACTTGGTTCCGTCAACTTTTTCTCGTTTTGATGCCTGTGCAATCCTTTCATAATCAAGGGGCACTATTTTTGTGACCTGCGGGAAGTCCTTTGCATCGTATGTCGGCTTCAACCGACCTGACGCGGCATCTTCCAGTACGGTAGCCCAGAGGTTTTCGGCTTCGCCGCAAACAACGCAGTCGGCATGGCTTCGCGCTTCATCGGGATTGAACGAAACGTGAAGACCGCCAAGAATTACTTTTTTTCCTTTTTTTCGGAACTCATCTGCAATTTCATATGCTCTTGTAGCGTCTATCGTTCTTGATGTGATACCTACCAGATCGTAATCTCCGTCATAGTTGATGGCATCACCAAAGTGTTCGTCCGCAATTTCGATAGCATGCTCAGCAGGCGTAAGACTTACAAGTACGCCTATAGCCATGTGAAACAGTGGCTTCTGGTTGGTTTTCGAGTCTTTTTTCCCTTTTGGCGCAATAAAAAGCAGTTTGAGCGGCATGATATTCTGTTCCCGGATTATCTGTTCTGACAAGAAGTACAGGTCATGCATAGATCAGTTGGTACCGTGTTTATCTGCTGCATGGCCGAAACGCTGAGTGTTATCCTATAAAAATTATCAAAATTTCGTGAGCGACAAAACCTTTTGTAGCCAACCTGAAGCTTTTCATGGGCGGGGATTTCAGAAATATCGGCAGTGAGTCGCAGTTTCAGGAGAACCCTTAAGGAGGTAAAGGTATTCTTCGCTCCTTTGCAATTCGTAAACAGTATGCTGAGGCGGCAGGTCAGGCAGGGATGGTAGTTTTATTTGACCTCCACGGAAGAAGAGATTTTTTTCGAAACGTTGATCTTCCTATATTTAAGAATTGATAAAAAGGGGAGCTATCCTTAAGTCGTTATCTTTGTAACAATTAACACGATGATATATGCCTCGTTATACTCCTGAGCAGCTTGCACAAAGGAACGCTACGGTCTGGACCGATGTTCAGCTCATTCTTGCACCCATTCAGTTTGTCGTTTTTCTTGCCGGTGTCGGCGTGACTTATCTGTATTTCGTCAATCCCGGCATCATTGCTTTTTTCTGGGTTGATGTAGCCATTCTTTTCAAGTCTTTCCTTTTTGCGTTGCTTTTTTTTACCGGGGCTTATTTTGAGAAAGAAATTTTCGACAAGTGGATTTTTTCCAGGGAGTTTCTCTGGGAGGATATCGGCAGCGTTACGGCCGGAGCTTTTCATGTTTTGTATTTTATTCTGGCTTTTACTGGTGCAAGCCGCGAGGTTCTTGTCTGGGAGGCGTTTCTTGCCTACTTCACTTACATTGCCAATGCAATGCAGTATCTTGTCAGAATCCTGCTTGAAAAAAGAAATGAAAAGATTCTGCATAACAGCAATGTCTTGTCATGACGCTGTGGTATAATGGTATTTTAAATTTGTTTTGCCCTTTTGATGGTGTTTGTCAAACAATCAATGTGAAATTCATGCTGAAAGGAAGTTTTACCGAGTTATGGAATAAGGCCATGATCTACACAGGTTCAGGATGGCTGGTGCTTGTCTGTATGATCTGGGTTTCCGGACATTTTACTGATAACGTCGAACGGATTGTTTTCGTCTCCGTGCTGGCAGCAGGATATATTGCTGTTTACATGCTTGGTTTTTACATCAAGCGACGGCATTCCGGAAAGGCTGTAAATTTGTGAGGGCGAAGCCAGTTTCTGCTTGGTGACTGTTTCCTTTTATTATTTGTTTTTTTAATGCTAACTCATTAATAAGCCATGAGTACCAAAAGAATTATTACGAAGGAAGATGTGCATTTAAAAGCAAGGCTGCTTTCCGAGGGGGCAAAGGTAACGGTCAACAAGCCGCCGAAAACAGGGTTCAACCCGTTTCGTGCCATGGTGCTCAATGGCAGCGATCTTGCAACTCTTGTTCGCCCGGAACCGTATACCCGCCTTGAGGTACAGGTTAACGGGGACGATGTCGAATTTTATGATTGCGGCAAACACCTTGCAAGCGGCAGAATGCAGGAGTGGTTCTCATGGCGCGACGGTACTTTGAGTAACGGACGCCCGGTTAATGCTGCCGTAATAGGAATGAACCAGGATATTATCAATATTCATTACAGTTACAGTTGCGATAACAACAATACAGGTCGGTCATGCAGATTCTGCTTTTTCTTTGCCGACCAGCATGTATCTGTAGGGCAGGACCTGGCAAAGATGCCGTTCCAGAAAATCGAGGCTCTTGCAAAAGAGCAGGCTGAAGCGGTGAAAATAGCAACCGATAACGGGTGGAGGGGGACTCTTGTTGTTATCGGAGGTCTTGTTGCACCGGAACGTCGTTCGCAGGTTGTCGACCTTGTTGAGATTGTTATGGCGCCCTTGCGTGAGCAGTTGAGTACGGAAGTGTTTAATGAACTGCATATAACGGCTAATTTGTATCCTCCTGATGATTTTAAGGATATGGAGCGCTGGAAGGCTTCGGGTATCAATTCAACAGAGTTTGATCTTGAGGTTACCGATCCTGACTATTTCAAGGCGATCTGCCCGGGGAAATGTGCAACATATCCCCTTGAATACTGGCATGCCGCCCAGGATGCCTCAGTTGAGATTTTCGGGCCAGGCAGGGGTACCACAAGCTTTATACTCATGGGTCTTGAACCTATGAATTGTATGCTGGAGGGTGTTGAAGAGCGCCTGTCGAAGGGGGTATATCCCAATATGCTGGTTTACCAGCCTGTGCCGGGAGCTGATATGTTCAGAATGCCTCCGCCAAACGCCGATTGGCTTGTTGAGGCTTCAGAGAAACTGGCAGACCTTTATTTCAAGTATCAGGATCGTTTTGATATGCCCCTTGCTACGGACCACAGGCCCGGTTATACGCGAATGGGACGTTCCCAGTATATTATGCTGACAGCTGATGTGATTGCACGCAGATTGTATGAACAGGGTTATGAACTTCCAGCTGCATATCCTGTTTAACAGGTCATAACAGCATAGTTGCAATTGCCGTTTACCATGCTTGTTCGATGGTAAACGGCAATTATTGTTATTACATGTTTTCTTGTTCTGCATTATGTGAGAATTCCGTTTAAAATAAAGGGTTACTTATGCAAAACCTCTGGAACGATGCCGATCTTCAGCGCTCCGTAAACGGGCAGCGCAGTGCCAACGATATTCCTGCAGAACTTGCCGAACTCGTGTACGCCTCCCGTCTGCTCGGCAGCGAGAGTTCTCTTGTGATGCACGGCGGGGGCAACACCTCGGTCAAAAGCGAGCTGCACGATATCATCGGCTACAGGGTCAATGTCATTTTCATCAAGGGGAGCGGCGTCAATCTGGCGGGGGTGGATGCGCACGATTTTATGCCGGTACGGATCGAGCCGCTGCAGAAGCTGCAGCATCTCTACGCTACCGGCGGGCGCAGCAGCGAAGAGGATATACAGCTGTTCTCGACGCAACGGTTCAAAAACTTCCTCTATCTGAACCTGTTCTACCTGACCGAGCACATGGTGAACCATTCGCTTTCACCCTCGATCGAAACCCTGCTTCACGCGTTTCTGCCCCACCGGTTCATTTTCCATACGCACTCCACGGCGCTTCTGACGCTCAGCAACCAGCCCGACGGCCAGGATCTCTGCCGGGAGGTGCTCGGAGAATCGTTCGGCATGGTGCCCTATATCAAGCCGGGTCTCGGGCTCGCCCGTTCGGCTGCTGCGGCCTACGAGTCGACTCCCTCCATCAGGGGCCTTGTGCTGCAGAAGCACGGCCTCGTCACCTTTGCCGATACTCCGGATGAGGCGTACCATTGCATGATCGAAAGCGCAAACCGTCTGGAAGAGCGCATAGCCCGGGCCGGCCGGAAGGTTTTTCCTTCGGTTTCGCTTCCCGCCGGGATCGCATCCCTCGAGGATGCCGCGCCGGTTATCAGAGGGGCTGTCGTTGAAGAGAGCACAGCCGGAAGCCGCGATTACCGTCAGTTCGTGCTCGAATTCCGTACTTCACCCGATATTCTTGCCTATGTCAACAGCGATTCTCTTTCCGATGTAAGCCAGAGGGGCGCCATGACCCCGGATTTCATTATCCGCACCAAAAACCGGCCGCTGGTCGTTCCGGCTCCCGATGCCTCCGATCTCGACGCTTTCAAAACGGCGGTTCATGAAGCGGTGGAGCGGTATGAAGCGGAGTACAGGGCTTATTTCCAGCGCCGGCGCGAGGCTGCGGGAATCGAGGTTTCCATGCTCGACCCGCTGCCCAGGGTGGTGCTTGTGCCCGGTCTCGGTCTGTTCGGTCTCGGCCGGACCGCCCGGGAAGCTGCGGTCAACGCCGATATCGCCGAAAGCACGGCATCGGCCATTCTCGATGCGGAATCGGTTGGACGCTTCGAGTCGATTACCGAACAGGAGGTTTTCGATATTGAGTACTGGGAGATGGAGCAGGCCAAGATGACGAAGGTCCGCCACGACGTGTTTGCCGGCAAGGTTGCCCTGGTAACCGGTGCGGCAAGCGGCATCGGGCTGGCGACGGCAAGGGCGTTCCGTCAGCGCGGCGCCGAGCTGGTCATTCTGGACCTGAACCCTGAGGCGCTTCAGCAGGCGGCCGAAGAGCTTGGCGGCGGAGTGCTTCCGATTGCGTGCGACGTTACCGACCGCGCTGCCGTCAGGCGGGCCTTCGACGAAGTGTGCCGCCGTTACGGAGGGCTGGATATCGTGGTTTCGAATGTAGGCGTCGCCCTGCAGGGGCGCATAGGCGACGTTTCGGACGAGGTGCTTCGCCGGAGCTTCGAACTCAACTTTTTTTCGCATCAGTCCATTGCCCAGGAGGCGGTCAGGATCATGCGACTGCAGGGAACCGGGGGCGTCCTGCTCTTCAACGTTTCCAAGCAGGCGGTCAATCCCGGTCCCGATTTCGGGCCGTACGGCCTGCCCAAGGCGGCGACCATGTTTCTCGTGCGCCAGTATGCGCTCGATCACGGCCGCGACGGCATCAGGGCAAACGGCATCAATGCCGACAGGATCCGCACCGGCCTTCTGACCGACGAAATGATCAAAACCCGTTCGAAAGCGCGGGGGCTGAGCGAGCGGGAGTATATGGCCGGCAACCTTCTGCAGGTCGAGGTCACGGCCGAGGATGTCGCCGAGGCATTCGTGCACCAGGCGCTCGAAACGAAGACGACAGGATCGATTGTTACGGTCGACGGAGGCAACATTGCCGCCGCGCTGCGCTGACAGGGAAGTTCCTGAAAAACTGATTGCAGATTGTAAAAAAACTTTAACCGAAAGAGGAGAAGACCATCATGGCTGAATACGACAAGGACAAGCAGGCAAAAGAGTATTACACCGATGTTCCTGTTGAGAAACACGGCTTTTTTCTCAAGGGGGCGCACTCGCTTGACTGGGGCATGAAAAACCGCCTGTCGAGGATATTCAGGCCCGATACGGGCAGAACGGTTATGTTCGCCATCGACCACGGCTATTTTCAGGGGCCGACTACCGGTCTGGAGCGTCCCGACGTCAACAGCGTGCCGCTCATGCCGCATGCCGATGCCATCATGCTCACCAGAGGCATTCTGCGCACGACGGTTCCTCCTTCACTCACCAAGGCGGTCGTCATGCGCTGCAGCGGCGGCCCGAGCATTCTCAAGGAGCTCTCCGACGAAGAGCTTGCCGTGGATATCGAGGACGCCATCCGCATGAACGTGGCGGCAATCACCCTGCAGATTTTTATCGGAGGCGAGTTCGAAACCCGTTCCATCCACAATATGACCAGGCTGATCGATATGGGTCTGCGTTACGGCATTCCAACCATGGCGGTCACCGCCGTCGGCAAGGATATGGTGCGTGACGCCAAATACTTCAGGCTTGCCTGCCGGATTGCGGCCGAACTCGGGGCGCAGATCGTAAAAACCTACTATGTGCCCGAAGATTTCGAAACGGTTGTGGCTTCCTGCCCGGTGCCGATCGTCATGGCCGGAGGCAAGAAGATTTCCGAACTCGAGGCGCTCACCATGTCCTATCAGGCAATCCAGGAAGGCGCGGTCGGTGTGGATATGGGCCGCAACATTTTCCAGAGCGACGCTCCGCTCGCCATGATGAAAACGGTCGGGAAGGTCGTTCATGAGAACATGCCTCCCGCCGAGGCGTACGAGTATTTCCAGAGCATCAGTGCGGAAGGATAGACGCAGAAAAGCATCTTCCGCAATGGTTTAGAGCCAGTCGGCAAGTAACTTCGCTTCCCAGTTCCATCTTTCAAAATGATTCAGTTCAGTTACCGTCGCATGATCAAGCTCTTCTCTCGTGAAATCGAAGCCTTCCTGCAGGATGATTGCCCAGCGGTCTTCTTTTGTTGCAGTATTGTGTATTTTATCCGATAACTCCTTGTCCTGCTTCATTTTCGCAAGAAACAACTTTGCGGAATCCTGTGACATACGGCGAAGTCTCCTTTTTATAATTGAAAATCAATGTTAAGGTCACAAATTTAACCAATAAGTCCGGAACAAGAAAAGAAAAATATCCAGGACGGCGGGTTCCAGGGGCTTACCGTTTGGATCATGGTTCTTAGGGTTGTTATTTTATATGTATAGCTGGCATCATCATAAGCAATAACGTCATTTGCAATGATAGCAGATAAAGTTCAAACACTCTACCCGAGGGTATCCGAGTATTTTGGTAAAATCAGAAATGGGAACAGATATCTGGAGCATATTCTGGAGGTGGATAACTTTTGGCAAAATGTCGAGCACTCCCCATGCAGCAAGGTTGTCTTTCAGGGAAGCGAAATGCCTGAAGATGCATGTATTGCCGACGAGTATGATCTGGTTTATGCCGGAGGCTCATTGGGATTATTGCACGCGTCGGTCATGGCTTCGAAGTACGGGAGAAAAGTACTTGTTTTTGACCGCTATGTGAGCGGAAAACCAAGCCGTGACTGGAATATTTCCTGGAATGAGCTTGAAAAGCTTGAACAAGTCGGTCTTTTCTCATATGAAGAGATCAACGCGAGTATTGCTTGCAGGTATAAAACAGGTTGGGCTGAGTTTTACGTGGAAAATGGTCGGAAAAAGCGGCTGTATCTCGATAATGTGCTTGACTGTGCTGTTGAGAGCGACCAACTGCTTTCCATTGCCAGGCAGAAAATTCTTGCCGATGAATCCAGCAGGGTCGTTGACAATATGACATTCATGCGGTGTTTTCAGTTTCCTGAGAGTGTGGTGATAGAGGTTGAGAACAATATGCATGAGCGGGTGTATTTCAGAGCCAAGGTATTTGTTGATTCGATGGGAGTGCATTCTCCGGTTGCCATGCAGTTGAATGACGGGGCATCCTTTACACATCTCTGTCCTACAGTCGGGACTGTTTCCAGCGGCCTCGAAAATGTTGATCCGGATATAGGCGAGATTCTTGTAAGTACGGAGCCGGCCGATACCAGCTCAGGAAGAGGTCGTCAACTGATATGGGAGGGCTTTCCTGCCGGTGGCAATCGCTATACCACCTATCTTTTCTTTTATGATTCCCGGAGCTCCGATAATGATAAATCTCTGCTTGGTCTCTTTGAAACATATTTCCGGAAATTACCTTCCTATAAAAAACCGGGAAAGGATTTTGTCGTCCATCGCCCTGTGTATGGCGTTATACCGGCGTATTATCATGATGGGTTTGAGCGGACTCGGCAAGTTGCCGATAATAATATCCTGATGCTTGGAGATGCCGCCGCACTTGGTTCCCCACTGACTTTTTGCGGTTTTGGTTCTTTTGTTCGCAATCTCAAATCATTGACAGAGGGGCTCGAAAGAGCCTTGGCCTGTAACGGATTTGAAAAGAAGAATCTCGAACAGATAAGCGCCTACGAGCCAAATGTTGCCGCAATGGCAAACCTTATGAAATATATGTGTTATAATAAACATACGGACCATCCGAATTTTGTCAATGAACTGATGAATGAAGTGATGATAGTTCTGGACGGCCTGCCGCCCAGGTACAGGGAAGCAATGTTCAAGGACACCATGGAGCTATCCGATCTGCTTCTGATTGGTTTGAACGTGGCATGGAAATATCCCGGTGTCTTGATGGCGACTGCAAGCAAACTCGGTCTGGATGGATCACTTGGGATGATGAAAAATATGATCGGCTGGGCAATGTCATCAAAAGCTTCAAATTGAATTCTTTATCCATCTAAAACAGGTTTTGACATGGCAAACGAATCACGAAAAGGCGGTTTTTTTTCCGTATTCAGAAAAGAGGACAAATCCGTCCCAAACAAATCGGCTATTGCACCGCAGCAATCCGAAACAAAGGCAGCTTTTTCTGAAAAGCCGGATGTATCAGTTCCCCGTGAGGTGACGCCGAAACCCGTAGCAAACGTAAAGCCTGCCGCCGCTTCGGAACAACAGGAAAAACCTGTTATTTATGAGCCGATAGATACGGCTGCCGCTTTTAACACTTGCTGGAAAGCTTTTGGTGACCTGGGCTTATCGCAGATAAAAACAGTTGAAATGGTGCTGACTATGCTGTCAAATTCCATTGCTAAAATTACCGATGGGCAGCAAACGAAATAAGTGGAGGTTTTTTAAAAAACGATTCAAAAGGAAAAGAAATGCCGCAACTACCACAAAATATTATACCGGAAGAATTGACAAAGCCTGCAGCGGCAATTGTGAGCGGGGCTTTTTTACTCTCACCGCTTGGTATTCCACCTTTTATCAGGGGGATTCCAAGAGTTCTGCTTGCCGGTGCAGGTGGATTTTTTGCAGGAGCGGTTGCTGAAAAGGTTATTGAGAACATTGGTCTGATATTGCCACCTCACCCTGAAGAGGATTAGCCATACCCACCGGAGAGCATCACTGCTCCCGCATCATCAGACGTATATTCCTGACTTGATTTATTGTCGGTTGAAACACGCGTTCAGGTGACTTGAAGCCGGGAAACGGAATTTTCAGGGTGTTATCTTGTGATTGTCTCTTTTTGTGTGGTTGCTATTTCCATTGCAGTCAGGTCACCTGCCCAATAAAAAATTGAAAGGCAATGACGCGAGTTTGCCGATCATGTCGGGCGGCGTCATGCGGTTGATGCATGCCCCATGTGTATTGTTTGCAAGAATTCTTTTTGCAAGGTCTTCCGTTGCTTCCCGAACATTTTCGCCAAGCAGTGAAAGAAAGAGCCGGCCAGCATCGGTTTGCTGTGCGGTTTCAGCTTGCAGCGCCGTACGTATGATTCCCGGTATGATTGTGCCAACCTTGATCTTAAGCGACCTGGTCTCTTCAATAAGGGATTTCGAGAAATAGTGTACAGCCGCCTTTGTCGTTCCAAAAATACCCATTCCGTGAATTATTCCCCCGTCGGCCCCCTGACCTTCAAGATTGTACAGGTATCCCGATCCCTGTTCGATCATTCCTCTGATGGCTACATGAGACCCATTTATGGTTCCGGCAAGATTTACATCGAGGGTATGGCCGATCTGCTTCATATCGAGTTTCCAGAACGGAAGCAACGGGTGGGCAATGCCGGCGTTGTTTATCCAGATATCTACCTGGCCGATCGATTTATGCGCATGGTTCCAAAGTTCCTGAACCTGCTTGTAGTCGGAAACATCACAGGTTTTAGCCGAGATATGTTCGGAGCCATGCTGCTCGATCAGTTCATTCAGGGCTTTGTCAAGGTTACTGCTGTTGCTGCTGCTGATCATGACACGGCAGCCTTTTGAGAGAAATGCATGCGCAAGACCCAAGCCAATTCCTCTACTACTTCCCGTGATGACGATGTTTTTCATGTTAATAGCAGTTTGTTCGGTTAAATTCAGGACTCGATTATTCTTTCTATCAATGAAAGATCATATTGAGAAAGAAGGTCATAGATATGGGTCGGCACAATGCCTATATCATCCGGACGGTACATTTTAAGGAAATAGAAGTTCCTTATAGCATGAATATCTATTGAGTATTTTGCAAATTCAGTTCCTCCTGGACCGGATTTCGCTTTTTTATGGCTCAGATAGATGCCAAGCCATTTAGGCATCGCTTTCCGGTCATCAAGCTTCTCCGGTTGAAGAATCGGCATGAGAGTTGGCTGAAGTGCTGCTTGTACCGCACTATGACTATCGCCAAAAAAAACTTCAGGTGACGTTTCTATTTCATCATTGATAAGATCCAGCAGCTTTTTTCCTCTTTCAGTTCTGACAATAATCCATTGTGTTTTTCTGTTTTTGCTGTAGGGGGCGCCTAAATAGCCGACAGTGATATCTGAAAGGCTGTTGATGTAATCAAAGCAACTCAGGCAGGAGTTCGGAAACACTCCTACTTTCATAACTGCTGATGGAAGGCAGAAAAAAGGGATTTTTTCGACTTTTCCGGCTTTGTGCAGAATATGTACCCTGTAGTCCTGCATGAATTCGAAATTGATAACCGTTTCCGGTTTTTTGCTGATATTCCGGAAAACCCATTGAAGGTGGGATGGTTCCAGATTATCTGTGCAAGGAATGCCTACGATATACAGGTCCAAATCGGCAAAATAGGGGCTTTTTCTTGTAAAATCCCTTACCATATGTACATGGCAGGCAGCGCCGACAATCAGGAGTCTTGTCGTTTTTTCCCGATAAGCCGTATGCAATGCCTGAAGCACCGGAGAAAGTACGGGTTTGTTGCCGCGTGCCTCATGAATATCCTGAGCGGTTTTAGCAAGCACTGCTTTTGGTTTCAGAGGCTCTCCATGAAGCGTAAGCACCGCATCCACAAGGTTTGTTTGCAGAGCCATAGTGGATATTCGGGTAATGATTCCGCTCCATTGCGCTCCATTGACAGGTTTTTTCAATGTTGCGTTGAATCGTTTGAGGCTGATACCGAAACGCAGTTCGTCGCTGTCATCCGGGTTCCTTACTCTTCCGAAAATCCTTTGTTCATGATTTTCTACCCACCCACAACGAAAAACACAGCTTTCCAGGCTCTCCTTCACCGGCCAGGCATTGCCCATGCATAGACCGCATTTGCTGCACAATGGCTCGTCGAAGCGAGGTGTCTGTATTTTTGATGGTTTAGTCATGGGAAGAGGTGAGGTTTTCAACGAAACAACAGAACGTTGCATCAAAATAGGTATTTTGTTTCGAGTGATCAAGAGGCATGAGTTAAGCCCTTATTGTATGGGAGGCTCTGCTACATGATGCTTATGTTGAGAATCAGACAGTGGGAAGACAAACTCTGTCTTGCCATTTTCCCTTTCTATTTCTTCCCCCCTTCGGCGGCAATTTCAGGCATAGAGCAGCAGATATCCGCCTGAACCTGACAGAGCATGCTTTCGGTTGCCTGCTGCATGATTTTTGACATAATCATATCGCTCATGAATTTCAGTGCCGGTTCCGGCATGAGATTGAGCGGGAATGACAGTTTGAAATCCAGCGATATATTTGTTTCGAAATGCACGGCTGTCCGGTTGTCGGTCTGGTGAAGAAGGAAGATTTCTGAAAAAGTCTTGCCGATGAAGGTATGGTCGTTGCTGAAAAGCAGTTCCGGGGCCGACTCGACGGTTTCCCAGATTATTTTTTTTCCAGGAGTCTCTGTATCGATGGGAGCCCGGCTTTCACCGGCGTAGCGCTTGAAAACAGCACTGTCTGTCGGGATATGCTCTTCGGTCTGCCTGACAAAAAAGATGGCTACGATCGGGTTGTTTCGAGGATCGTCGACCTCGAAGGTCCATTGAAAAACGTCGAGATCCTCTATGTAGCGGACATATCTGCAGTAAGGATTGCATTTCAGGATTTTCTCGTGATTGGAGAAATATACAGTCGATTCCTGAAGGCATGACTCAAGAACCACTAATGCTTTGCTTTTTCCTACAACTTCCATGATTACACAAAAACGTTTCCTTCTCCTCGATGTTGTTTCATGCTCTTGTTTTTCTCAGGTCAGGCGCTGGAATTCGTTTTTTTTCGCGGGAACCCGATTCAGCTCAGGATGAATGGGCATCTGCTGCCTGAGTGTTCCTGATAAACAGGTTTACTCGCCCAACAGTTCCTTACCTGAAGATTCCAGTATGACCTTAGAATGTAACCGTTCTTGCCACTCTTGCAAAAAACTATTAACCTGACTTCACCGACCCTTTTCATTATATTTTCAGAGAGCATTAACTTTCCCCCGATGTGAGCTTGAAAAACCAGTAAAACAATGTATGGCCATGCATGATGAGTTGCCGTTCAGGATTATTTTTGCCGGGATCTACGTCGCTGGTTTCCTGATGAGAGGCTTGTTTGTACAGCGTTTGAAACCGCAAGGGGAGCCGATAATGCCTGAAACGGGAGATCCAGGCGAAATCAGCCGTTTCAGGGTTGTTTTCCAGAAGGTAATGTTTTTTTTATGGATAGCTATCGTGGCGAGTTACACATGGTATCCTCCATGGGTTGAGGCGTTGCATTTTACGTTTCCCATATGGTTCCGTTACGGGGGCGTTATTGCTGGTGCGGTATCTTTCCTTTTTCTTTTTCTGACCATGAAAGCGCTCGGAAGATACTGGAGTCCTTTGCCCAGGATGATGGAAGGGCATAAGCTTGTAACCTCAGGGCCCTATCGTTTTATCAGGCATCCCATGTATACCGGAATGATGGTGCTTTTTATGGCTTTTATACTTATTACGGCGAATGCGGCCGTTATGTTGTTT
>Ga0172363_10000826_pt1 | contig 24168 bp, 13 predicted proteins | sample LakKivs2_kivu2a2_FD_114541 | JGI IMG/M metagenome (GOLD analysis project Ga0172363, IMG submission 114541) | Sediment microbial communities from Lake Kivu, Rwanda - Sediment s2_kivu2a2 | ecosystem: Environmental > Aquatic > Freshwater > Lake > Sediment | place: Rwanda: Western Province, Lake... | reverse complement strand
GTCCACTGGCGGGGCCGGGCGACCTCCTGGGCGATCGTCGCGCAGGCCGCTTTCGTCTGCGCCCGGTAGGGCGTGCCGTCACTCACGTGGGCCGATACAGGTTGAGCAAACACGGGATTTCGATTAGTGTCGTAGAGCATCGCCTCGACGCTGTACTCAGTCATGTCCGGCGCCCGCGTGATGAAGGCTTCGACCTCGAGCACGGCGTTCTCGTACTGCCCGTCAAACCTGGTGCGCACGGTGAAATCCCGCAGGCAGACGTGGGGCTTGCTGTACAGGACGACGTCGCGCTGGATGCCGCTCATGCGCCACATGTCCTGGTCTTCGAGATATGAGCCGTCGCAGTAGCGCATCACCTGCACGGCCACCGTGTTCTGGCCCGCGCGCACGTAGGGGGTGACGTCGAATTCGGCCGGCAGGCGAGAGTCCTGGCTGTAGCCGACCTCCTGCCCATTCACCCACAGGTAGAAGGCTGCGTCCACCGATTCGAACAGCAGAAAGACGTTCCGCCCCTGCCAGGCGGGATCGAGCCTGAACGTCGTGCGATAACACCCGGTGGGGTTTTCCTTCGGCACGAACGGCGGGCGCGGCGGAAAAGGATAGTGGACGTTGGCATAGACCGGGATGTCGTGGAAGCCCTGCAACTGCCAGTTGCCCGGCACCGCGATTTCGGCCCAGCCGGACACGTCGAAATCCTGCCGGTAGAAACCGTCTGGTACCTGCCCCGGGCAGGGGGCAAGGTAGAACTTCCACCGCCCGTTTAGCGACTGCACGAAAGGCGACGCGCGGCGATCGCACGTCAATGCCAGTTCCGCATCTGGATAGGCACCCAGCGGAACGTGTCCCGGCTGCTTGTTGCGCCCGACGACGAGCGGATTCTCCCAATCACGTTGCATGACCACGACAGTACTCCTCCTCACCTGTCCTCCCGCAGGGTACAAACCCGCGGGAGGGTACGTTTTAATCATACGAACGCTCAATTGCCGTGAACCCCGTAGGCCGGACGACGCTCACAGTGAGCACATACTCTGCTTCGGGCACCGCCCATTCCACCTGGCCCGACCATTCCGACCCTGGCTCGAGCGTCGGAAGGGCGACGTCGCCCTCTGAAAACGCCGTTCCACCATCCGGCGAGGTTACAGCCCAATGCAGTTTGTACCCGCGCAGCGTGTAAGCGGGCATATCCGTCTCTACGGGGCCTCGCGTCCGCAGGGCCACGGTGGCGCTCTGGCTGTCCTCGCGGGCCGGGGAAAACGTCACCGACTCAATCAACACCGGCGTGTACTCCTCGCGCAGCAGAACCCACGAGCCGCGCCGGTTCCGCTCTGCGTCCACCACGCCCATAACAAAGCCGCTGGGCGTCCGGTAGTCCTGGTAGGTCCAAAAGATCGCCGCCGCCACGAACGGCTTACTGCGGAATATCTCCATCTGCTCGGCGATCACCAGGCGGCGCTGAACGTCAGCCTCCTCCGAGTCCGAAGGCACGTCTTCTGGGATAAAGTAGTAGCGCGACGGATCGAGTTCGCTCGTAGGCGGCCCCCAGCGGTTCCAGCGCGGTTCAAAACCGAACTCAGATATGATGACGACCCTATCGGGCCAGGTCGCATGGATGTCGTCCAGCGCCTGGCTGAGGACGTCCTTGGTACCATGCCACGTGCCGAGGTATTGGTTCATCATCACAAAGTCCGTCAGGGCAGTGGCGTCGGATCCGGGATCGCTGGCTAGGCGATGGGAGGCAAAGCCCACCGGTCGCGTGGGGTCGAGCGACTTGACAAACCCGACCATGTGCTGGGTAAAGCTGTAGCCAGCGGCCGTCTTGGACTCGTACTCGTTACCTACGCTCCACGCCCACACCGACGGGTGATTGAAGCCGGCGAGGATCATCTCGCGCAGTTGCTGCTGTTCCAGCTCGCGCATATGCCCGTCGCCCAACTGCGCCTCGTTGAGCTGCCAGGCCGGCACCTCGGGCACCAGCAGGATGCCGTTGCGGTCGCAGTAGTCGAGGATGAACTCGTGCTGGGGGTAGTGCACCGGGCGCGAGAACACCATGTTGAGCATCTTCAGATCGTCGTAATCCTGCGCCATCATCGCCACCGTCTCGGCCAGGCCATACCAGGGCGAGTCGGCGTGGCGAGTGATTCCCACCAGCCGCATCGGCTCCCCGTTGAGGTAGAAGCGCGCCTCCTTCAACTCCACCAGGCGGATGCCAAACGTCACCTCGTCGCCGTGCAGGAGTGTGCCGTCGGCGTCGAGGAGCGAGGCCGACCAGCGGTAGAGGTGAGGATGGTCAAAGTGCCACAGCTTGGGTTCCGAGATAGTGGCAGTCAGTTGAACGTCGGCGCTCTCGCCCGGCGACACTTTGACCGGCGCTGTGGGGATAGATTCCAGCACGGACAGGCCGCTGGCGTCGTCGAGCACATCCGCGGTCAGCGTGCCCTCCAGGGGCTTGGTGGACATGTTGCTGACGGTCACCGTCGCCACGACGGTCGCCGTGTCCGCCTCATCCATCGGATGTATTCCATCCGCCCCCACCAGGTTGGGCGTGGCCACCACCATCTGGCGGGCGATGAAGGCGCGGCTGGTCACCGCCAGGGAAACGTCGCGCACGATGCCGCCATAGTTCCACCAGTCAAACGACCAATTCTCGCTTGGGCTGACCGGAATGCGATCCAAGGTGCGCTTGTTATCCACCTGCACGGCGACGACGTTCTCCACGCCAGGTTGGACGATCCCACTCACGTCGAACTCAAACGGCGTATACCCTCCCTCGTGCGCGCCCAGGTACTGGCCGTTGAGCCAGACGCGCGCCAGGTAGAAAACCGCCTCAAAGCGCAGGCGCAGGTGCGCATCTTGCGCCTCAGGGGGGAGCGTGAAGGTGCGGCGGTACCAGGCCACGCCATCGTAATCGGCGTGCTCCGCCATCACCCCCCAGGTGTGCGGCACCGTGACCGTCGCCCACCCGGAGTCGTCAAAGTCGGGGGCCGCCCAACCCTCCTTCTCTCCGACCTCATCAGGGTCAACGGCAAAGCGCCACTGCGGATGAGTACCTCCGGCGCCGGAAAGGGCGAGAGAAGCGGCAGGGACGGCCAGCAGGAGATACGAGTCAGGGATGGGCGCGGGGGTGGAAGTAGGAGTGGGCATTGGCGTGGTCGCGGCGACCGCTGTTGGCGTCAGGGTCTGGGTTTGGGCAGGGCCACAGCCACTCAAGCACAATGTGCTCACGCAAAGCAACACCCCAGCAATGGGGCAAAACTTTCCGAAAAGACAGCGCAAGGTAGCCATAATCCACCTCCGTTTCAGTCGCTTTTCGGCAGCGATAAGCAAACCCATTGACCTCCCGACGCCGGCAACACGCGAAAGTGGTCTCTCAGGTTTCCGTACACCCTATCGGCAAACACAGGACACTCCTCCTGCATAGCATCTTCGAGCACCTGGATCAGGGTATCGGCGACCATCCCCTCGCCGCCGTACGGCGAGGCCTCCATTCAATGAATCAGTGGGGCTGTGCCACTCAAAAGCCTGGCGGCACACACGTCCGCCAGGCTTGAGATACCGGACACAGACGCCAACACACGGCAAAGTGGGAAACGCACGTACCAGGGGAGCCCACCCTCCCCCGGCCCCTCCCTGCGAGGGAGGGGAGATCGAAACCGGCACCGTTCACGTCAGGACTGCCTACAGGGGCATTCTGGCGGCACCGGCGAGTGAGAGTTCCTTCCCAAAGTGGCACTTCACGTAGTGGTCCTGGCTGACCTCCTCGAAGGCAGGCTCCTCGGCGCTGCAGATGTCCTTCGCATACGTACACCGTGGGTGAAAGTAGCAGCCTGAAGGTGGATTGGCAGGGTTGGCCACCTCACCCCTGAGCAGGATGCGTTTCTCCCGCGGCGTTGGATCGGGTCGCGGGATCGCCGACATCAGCGCTTCGGTGTATGGGTGTTTGGGATGGGCGAAGAGTTCGGCCGTGGACGCCAACTCGACGAGCTTGCCCACGTACATCACCGCCACCCGATCGCTGATGTGCGCCACGACGCTCAGGTCGTGAGCGATGAACAGGTAGGTCAGCCCCATCTGCTCCTGCAGGTCCTTGAGCAGGTTCAGGATCTGCGCCTGCACCGAGACGTCCAGCGCCGAGACCGGCTCGTCGCACACGACGAACATGGGGTTGGGGGCCAGCGCGCGGGCGATGCCGATGCGCTGGCGTTGCCCGCCGCTGAAGGCATGCGGGTAGCGTCGCATGTACTCCGGCCGCAGGCCGACCAGTTCCAGCACCTGGGCCACCCGCTCCTCAAGTTGCTTGCCGCGCGCGATGCCCATCGCGCGCACCGGCGCGCCCACGATGTCGAGCAAGGTCATGCGCGGGTTCAACGAAGCGTAGGGGTCCTGAAAGATCAGGCGTATGCTGCGGCGAATCTGCCTGAGTTGGTCGTGGTCCAGCGTCGTGACGTCTACGTGGCCCAGGATGGGGTCGCTGAACAACACCCGCCCGCTGGTGGGCGGGATGGCGCGCAGGATCGAACGGCCGGTGGTGGTCTTGCCGCACCCGCTCTCGCCCACCAGGCCCAGCGTCTCGCCCTCCATCACGTAGAAACTCACGCCGTCCACGGCCCTGACGTGGCCGACGGTTCTTTTGAGAAAGCCACGTTGGATGGGAAAGTACTTTTTGAGTTCGATGACCTCCAGCAGGGGCCCGTTTTGGCTTGCTTGATCAGACATGGCGTCGCGTCCTTTTAAGAATCATACAGGTGACATCTGACAAAGTGGCCTTCTTCCGCTTCGATGACCTGCGGTTCCACCTGGTCACACACTCCGGCGATCATATCGGGACAGCGGGGGTGGAACGTGCACCCGGTCAACCGGCTGTATGGATCGGGCACCATCCCGCTGATGGTCTGCAGCCGCCGCCTCCTGTCGCTGCGCACGATCGAGTCGTCGAGTTGAGGAATAGACGCCAGCAACCCCTGCGTATACGGGTGCAGCGGGTGGAAGAAGATGGAATGGACGTCGGTCTGCTCGACGATCTTGCCCAGGTACATCACGGCCACCTCTTCGGCCATCTCGGCGATCACCCCCAGGTTGTGGGTGATGTACATGATCGCCATCCCCAGGTCGTCCTGCAGGACCCGCATGAGGTCCAGAATTTGCGCTTCGGTCGTCACGTCCAGCGCGGTCGTCGGCTCGTCCGCGATGAGCAGGCTGGGGTGGCAACACAGCGCCATGGCGATGACGGCCCGCTGGCGCATGCCGCCGCTCAACTGAAACGGGTAATTGTCAATCGTTTGCTCCGGCTCCGGCATCTTGACCCGCGCCAGCATGTCAATTGCTCGCTCCCGCGCCTCGGCCTCGCCCACCTTCTGGTGCAACGTAATGGCCTCGATGATCTGGCGTCCCACGGTGCGCACCGGGCTCATGGCCGTCATCGGTTCCTGGAACACCATCGAGATGTGGTTGCCCCGGATGTCGCGCATCTCCCGGCTGTTGGGCTGGAGCGCGGTGATGTTGACAACGTCGGCCATGGCGGAGGGGGCGCTCTCTCGCACCGTCCGGTAGTACAGGATCTCGCCCGACTCGATCCGGCCAGGTACAGGCACGAGCCTCAATAGAGAGAGCGCCGTCACACTTTTGCCGCAGCCGCTCTCCCCGACGACTCCCAGCGTGCGTCCCCGCCTGATTTCCAGGTCAACGCCGTCCACGGCGCGCACGACGCCCTCGGCCAGGTGGAAGCAGGTGTGCAGGTCTTTGATCGTGACAAGTACATCGTCTGCTGGCATAGCGCCTTCTCCTATGTGACGTACGGATCGGCGGCGTCACGCAGGCCGTCACCGAGAAAGTTGAACATGAGCACCGCCACGACGACGAACGCGACCGGCCACAAGACCCAGGGGAGCTGCGCCACGACCATGATATCCTGCGCCTCGTTGAGCATCACGCCCCAGCTAACCGTCGGCGATTTTAGGCCGATACCCAGGAAACTCAGCGCTGTCTCACCCAGGATCATGTTGGGAATGGCGAGTGTCAACGCCACGATGATGTAGCTCATAAACCCCGGCAGCATGTAGCGCGCGATGATGTGCCACTCGCTCTCGTCGTCTAGCTTGGCCGCCATGACAAAGTCCTCCTCCCGCATACTGAGCAGCCGGCCGCGCACCACGCGCGCCAACTGCGTCCAGCTCAGGATGGAGAGGATGATGGTCGTATAGAAATAGATACGCAGTTGAGGCCAGTCCTGCGGCAGGGCCGCCGCCAGCGCCATCCACAGAGGGATGGCCGGCAGCGCAAAGAGGACCTCGATGATGCGTTGGATGGCTTCGTCCACCACGCCGCCATAGTAGCCCGAGATGCCACCCAGGATCAAGCCCAGAAAGAATGCGAGGAACACCCCCAGCAGGCCCACCGACAGCGAGATGCGTCCCCCGAAAAAGATGCGTGAGAACACGTCGCGGCCGATGCTATCGGCGCCCAAGACGAACAAAGGGGCCACGTCGTTCGCCCCGGTGCCAAGGAGATGCACGTCAGATCTGATCAACCCCCACAGCGCGTAATTGTCCCCGCGCGCAAACAGCTTGATGGGGTAGCGCTGGCTGGTGTCCTCGGTGTAGAAGGGACGGAACGTGACCGGGTCCCGCTCTCTGACCGTGGGGTAGATGAAGGGCCAGTGGTAATTCCCATCCACGTCACGGATGCGAATCTTGGATGGCGGATGCGCCACATAATCTTTGTAACGCTTGAGCGGCGGGTGGGGGGCTAGAAACTCGGCAAAGATGGCAATGAGGTACAAGATTCCCAGGACCACGATCGCGATCTGCGCCAATCTGTGCCGTCGGAACTTCCACCACACCAACTGCCACTGACCAGCCCGGAAAAACGCCTCCTCTTCCTGGGCCTCGTCTATGACCGGCTTTTTCCGCCGCCAGGGCAGTTTGAGCTCTTTTAGTGCAGACAGGATGCTGCTCATGGCGCCTCCACGCCCCCAAAGCGGATACGGGGGTCTACCGCTGCCAGCAGGATGTCGGATATCAAACCACCGAGCGCCGTCAGTGCCCCCAAGATTAGAATATAGCTGCCCGCCAGATACATGTCCTGGACCATCAGCGAGATCCACATCGCGGGGCCGGCCGTGGGCAGGTTTAGCACGATCTCGATGACCATCCCACCGGAGAACAGCCAAGGTAAAACATAGAAGGTTTGGCTGAGGATGGGGTTGATGGCCAGGCGCACCGGGTAACTCAGCAACACCCGCCACTCCGAGAGCCCCTTGGCCCGCGCCACCGTGACGTACTGCTTGCGCAGCTCGTCCAGCATGGTGGCCCGCATGGTGCGCATAATGTTGGCCGTGCCCACGATGGCCAGCAGCAGGACGGGCAGCCAGATGTGTTGCAGCAGGTCCACGAACTTGGCCAGGCTCCAGCCCTGCAGTTGGTACTCGGGGGAGAACAGCCCGCCCACGCGGATGCCAAAACGGTCGAACGCCACGTACATGATCACCAACGCCAGCAGGAAAGGGGGCACCGCCAGGCCGAAAAAGCCCATCAAGGTGAAGAAATAGTCGGAGATAGAGTATTGCTTCACGGCCGCGAATATGCCGATGGGGATGGCGATGCCCCAGGAGACAAGCCACGCAAACAGCGCGATCAAAAAGGTCAGAGGCATGCGGCCGCCAATGACCTCCTTGACCGGCTTTTCCCACTCGAAGCTGTAGCCAAAATCCAATCGAGTCACGATATTGGTGATCCACCTGAGGTATTGAACGTGCATGGGCCGGTCAAGGCCATACATTCGTGTGAACCGTTCCACATCATACTGGTCTACGGTCGCACCTGATGAGCGCAGACGGTTGAGATACTCTGTGAGATAGTCCCCGGGCGGAAGCTGGATGATGGTAAACGCCAGGATCGAGATCAGGAACAGTTGCGGGACCATCCGCAGAAGACGCTTGATAATGTAACTTAACATGGGATTCACCTCCCTCGGTACCTGGGCATACTAAGTACCTTACTGGACTCGCGAAAGAATGGCCTCTGAAGAAGAATCCGGCCACCTCGTTGGCTACAAGCAGCACACAACTACACAAGACGAAATGTCCGAACACGGGATTACCCGTAGCGGTTACAAGCCACCGCCTGTGCCATGGGCTACACCCTGCACAAATCCAGGTTCTGTCGCCTGGGCTCTCGATTTGAGAGAAGTATACACCTCATATCGGAAATTCGCCAGCGTCCAGCACCTTACAAGTGAAATTCTTGCACATTGGGCAAGGATTTTACCACCAAGACACAAAGACACGAAGAAATATAGTTCTGTGTCTTTGTGACTTGGCGTCTTTGTGGTGAAATCTGTTCAGTTCCGGCTTGTCCGGGTTAGGAGAGGAGCGATGCATTTCAATCAGGCATGTCACATCATTATGCGATCGCCCTAGCACTTTCGTGATATGTTCAAAAGCCTACCGGATGTAGGCGCAAGCCTACATCCGGTAGGTAGTTGCCCATTCGGGCATCAGAACCGCTTGCCGCCCTCGTAGAAGAAGGCCTCGGGGTGATAGGTAGAGAATCCATAGGTGTCCCAGCCGATGGGGACCTTGGGGCGTGGCAGGTTGCGCATGTTCTTGTTAAAGAGCACCGGAGCCGGGCACTCCAGGACCAGGCCGATTTCCAGCGGATTGTCGGCCAGCCAGTCAAAGATCTGCTGGCCCAGCGCGACACGCTCGTCCTCGCTCACGACAGAGGTCATCTGGTCAAAGATGTCGTACAGCCGCTTGACCTTGTCCGGCGGTTCGATCAGCCCCTCGGCCGTCCGATCCGCCGCCTGGAACCAAACAGCCCACGCTGAACAGGCGGTACCCTGACCAGGGTCACCGGTCGGGAAGAACCATTGTGGCTGGATGTGCAGGAGCATATCGGTGCAGCGGTCGGCGTGCCACACACCGCAGTGCACCTGGTAGGCCAGCATGCGCTCGTTGTACAGGGCCTCCTGGATCTGCCTGGTGGCGGCCTCGATGCCGACTTCGAGCCATTGGGTGACGATCATCTCGGTGAGCTTGTCCGTGACGGGGCCCACGCGCTCGCCCGCGTGCTCGATGTTGAACTTGAGCCGCTCGCCGTCCGGGCGCAGGCGGAAGCCAGCGCTGTCGCGCTTGTCCAGGCCCATCTCGTCCAGCAACTGGTTGGCCAGGTCCGGATCGTACTGCGCCCAGGCCGTGCCGTATTTCTCCTTGTAGTACCTGGAGTTGGGCATCGGGCTGATCTGGCCCATGCGGGCCGTGCCGAAGAACAGGCTCTCGTTGATCTCCTCGCGGTCAATCGCCACCGAAAGCGCCTTGACAAAGTTGGGATGGTTGACGATCTCGGTCAGCACCGGGTCATCGGCCAGGTAGTGCTGCGGGAACAAGACGTAGCGGTCGGACATGCAGGAGAGATAGTCACCGACGACATAGTTGCTCGTGGGCTCGTTCTCCTTGTAGAGCGGATATTCGGCCATAGTGACACTGTGTTGCCCGACGAGATCCAGCTCGCCCTGCACGATCTTGAGCGTGACCGCTTCGGCGTTGGTCACATAGTCAAAGCGCATGGTGTCAATATAGGGGAGCTGATTGCCGGCCAGGTCCACCTTCCAGTAGTACGGATTGCGCTCCCACAGGAACAGGCCCTCCGCCGGGCGCTCGACGATCCACCAGGGACCGACGACGGGGTAACCGCCTGCGGCGACGTGATCGGGCCCTTGCCAGACACCCATCCCCCAGCCCCAGCGGTTGTTGAACAACGCCGCCCAGCCTTCCAGCCCCAGTTCTGCGGCCATCGCATCCAGCGTGGCCTTATCGGTGTACGTGGCGTGGAACTGCTTGAAGTAATGGGCGGGTATAATGACTTGCCAGGGGACTTCCCAGCGGGTCAGGTGGGCAGCGAAGTTGCCAAACGTGGCGGCATAGGTGAACTTGACGGTGGTGTCATCAATAATCTCAACCTCCATATTCGGCCCGCCAAAGCGGAACTGCCAGGCGGGGGCGGAGGTGAGTTCCGTATTGAGTTGGACGTCTTCCCACCAGAAGCGGATATCTTCGGTGGTCAGCGGCTCGCCATCCGACCACTTCATCCCCTCGCGCAGGTGCAGGGTATAGGTCTTGCCATCTGGAGTGACTTCCCAGCTCTCTAGGATGTTTGGCACAATCGTCCGCAGGTCAATATCCGAGTAGTGAAGCATACGCTCGGAATTGAGGTCATAGTTTTCGGTAAACCAGACCGGATCGAGGTGAATCATGCGGATCTCGCCGCCATACACACCGATGGCGTCACGTCCGCCCACCACGGCGGGGCTTACCGGCAGCCGTTCGTCCACCGGCGGCAACGCCCCGGAGGCCACCCTGTCGGCCAGCAAGGGTGGCTCGCCCCTCCCGGCCGGGACCTCGACCGTGACCTGCACCGTTTTTTCGACCGGCACCTCGACCGTCTCCTCGACGATCTGAGGGGTCGGAGTCGGGCCACCGCAGGCCGTCGCGACAGCCCCGAGCGCGGCCACGGTGGACAACTGCAAAAACTCACGACGCTTGATCTTTCTTGCCTCCATTTTTTATCTCCTCCTTATAAGATAAACTACCCTTACCTGGCACCGGCTGCCAGGCCCTAACCTTACCCTGTATTATACTTTACCATCACCACTCGCGCAAATCTACCACTTTTAGGACAAACTTTGGGACTTTTGGGACAGACCCGCCCGCAGGTTACAGCCCGCCGGAGGGCCAGCCGTTACGGGTCGCCAAAGCTCAGCCGCAACAGATAGTTTTCTGACCGGACTTCCATCTGTGTGGAAGGCAGATCGGCGGTGCAGTAGGGGTTTTCATAGTGCCTGAACCCCGCCAGAGGCTCTTCCTGCCCGTTGCGCAACAGTGGGCCGGCCCGGCCAAAGGACAGCGTCTCGCCGCGCAACGTGTCGCAGCGTACCGACAACCCCTCGTAGGCCACGTTCAACGCCAGCACCTTTTCCTGGAACGCCCCGAAATCGCCATCCAGCGCGGCCCGTCCCATGTGACATACCCAGGCGTTGTGCGGTCCATAAGAACGCAGTTCGCGGCCGGCGCTGTGCCCCTGCCGGACCAGGCGCAGGCCCTGCGCAGCGGTGAGTGCCAGGTAGCCGTCGCCTTTCCGGGCAAAGGCCCACGCCTGGCCTCTTGCACTGTCCCGCAGCACGTGCTCGTCGAAGGCGTGCACGGGGAAGTAGGCGTGCGTGAAGCCCAGCCAGTCGTCTTCCGGCAACTGATGGACGGCGATCAGCACGTCCTTCCACTGCGCGACGCGCGGCAGGATGGCGTTGCCGAGCCAAAAATTGGGCCGGCACGCATCCTCCTCGCGCGCGTTGGCAGGATGCGTGACGAACACGACGGCGGCCGGGCCCAGCGTCGCCTGCCAGACGTGTTCCTGGCAACCCTGCTCGCCCGGATGATAGTCCTGCGCCGAGCAGAGCATATAGTCGGGGGTCCTGTAGGTGACCTTGTTGACCTCTTGCCCCCCTCTTCCAGGTTCGAGAGAGGCGGCGGCGTGCCGTTCGCGGCTCCACATCTCTTCCGGCAGTGAGGTGGCGATTTCTGAGATGATGGGCGGGAGTTCGTAGCGCTCCGCACAGGCCAGGCTCACCGTCCCTGCCACGTGGTGGTTAAAGATGCCTGTGCCCCACATCAGCCGGGCGATGCCTGCGGTAGGCTCCAACAATCCCCCCTTAACGTAGGAGGCGCAGGTGCGCCCGTGGGTGGAGCCGAAAACGCCCTTGTACGAATTGAGGGCCATCGTGAAGAACATCTTATCCATAATCACCGCCGCCATTTCCCAGACCTGTTCGGTTTCGGCCAGGTCAACCAAGTGGGAAAGGGCCAGCAAGTCGTCTGCAAAATTGCTATTTGAGTCCCAATCCTCAAACCCTGTGGCGCCGCGCTCGTGTAGCCAGGTCAGAGCCAGTCGCTCGCCCTTTTCGCGATGCCACCGTCCGGTCTCGCCGCTGTTGCCGAACGTGCGGGCGGGGTAGAGTTGCCCGGCCAGGATCTCGCACGTGTGGAAGAGGATGCTGCGGCTTTCGGTCGTATAGTACATCACGTCGCTGCCTGGCTCGTCGTGCCAGTACTTGAAGTTGAGGATGCAGTCTTCCAGCGGTTGCCTGAGCGACTCTGGGAACTCGGCATTGTCGCCAAAGCGGTACAACATCCCCAGCAAGCCTGCCAGATACAGATCACTGCCATCCTCACGTCGGTTGATACCTGCGATGGTCTGCATCACCGCGTCGGTCTCAACTGCGGACCACTGACCGAGTGACATCTTGGCGATTTCGGAAAAGAGGCTGCCCTCACGCTGAGCCGCACGGGTCAACGCTTTCTGGCGTCGTTCCTCGTAGGTGCCGTAGGGAGTTTCTGAGTAGGGGTTGTTGCCCAGGGTCCACACGGAGAGCTCCCGCGTGATCCGCACGTTGTCTTCGTAGTATTCCCTGGGGCGAGGCATCAGGATGATCTGGTAGGGTCCCCCAGGAACCTGGTAAGCGTGGCCCAGGGGCGCGTGATCACCGGCCGAGCCCTGCACGTATGCCTCGGCGTAGATGCGGCCTGATGGAGTTTGGAAACGCACATTTGTCTCGGCCGGCACGCCCAAATCGTCCGGCCACCGCACGGTGATCACCTCATCCCGTCCAAACACGTCTTGTTCGAGGTAGGCTGCATTGAACACCTTTTCCAGCGTCTCGCGTCGGGCAACCTGTCTGATCGCGGTCGGCAGACGGACACGCATGATTTCGGCAGCGGGTTGATCTGTGGATCCGCGCACCTGCAACGCCATCGCGTGCGGGCATTCTCGCGCAGCGACTCCCTCGAAGCGAACTAAGATTTCGTTAGCCCCTTCCTGAAACCTGACCCCGAAGGGAACGCTGTGGGGATGCTGATGGTGAAAGTGCTCCTGGCGATGGACGTGTTGCCCGTTCAGCCACACATCTGCCGGGCCGTGTGTGGTCAGAACCAGCGTTACGTCCTGGGCGGCTTCGCTCACAATCTGGGCATACGCCCAGGAGCGCAAGTAATGACAGGTGGGATGGAAGCCTGTGTGATTAACGAAGTGATCTTCCCGGCAGCGGACATAGGACCAGACCCCCTCGTAGTCTCCTATCTTGAAAGTACCCTCCTCCGTAAGTAGGCCCCGCTCCACGGGCAGACCGGTGATGCCAGAGTCCTGGTCGTAGTAGTGGAGGGCTACCTGCCGTTTGAAATCTTCACCTGAGAAGCGTTCGAGGTCTACGGGAATGGCCTGGGGGCCAGCGACCAACCAATGGTGAACGAAGCCATCTTGCAGATCATAGTACACGTAGGAAATGGGCATGCAGTGTGGCTCCTTTGATACTCATTCATCCCTGCGAAGGCTCGCAGCCTTCGCAGGGATTCAATTATCTGCCTCGCCTGGCTTGGGAGGGTGCAAAAATCTGCCCACCAGGACAAGTGCTATGCCGATGACCAGTTCGCTGCCCAGGATGAGCCAGCGCAGCCAGCCTGCGCCGCCAATGCCCTGCAGCAGGAGCAGGCCCACATCGGCGACAAAGATCAAGAGCAGTTCCGGCCCGATGACGTTGGCGATACGCCTCATCAGGTCCCGCTGCGGCACACCTCTCTTCAAGTACTCCTCAGTGACAATCAACAAGACCAACCACAGCAGTCCGACCGCGACCATGTAGGCCTTGTCGAGGAACCTGGCCTGCCACACACGCGGCAGCGAATCGCCAGCATAGAGCGCCAGAGCGCCGAGAAAACTCTCTCTGCCGATGAGGATAAACCATACTCCGAGTGCCATCGTGACGGCCCACGTCAGATAAGCGATCACGTAACCCAGGCCCTTTTTCATCCTTCTCACCCTCCTGCCAGCCGGATGCCTACGTCCGTCAGTGTGGTCAGGAAATCCTCGTACAGGATCGGTTCCCGCAGGTAGGCCTCCGCGCCCTCTTCCTTGCTGCGCTCCTTCTCGTCCAGCCACGAGCACAGGATCACCGGTATGTGGCACGTGGCCGGATCGGCTTTCAGCGCCCGCAGCACGTCCCAGCCCCTGGTACCCGGCAGGTCAGCTTCCAGCACGATCGCAGCGGGCTTTTCGCGCCGGGCCAGCGCGAGTGCATCTTCACCCAGGTAGGCAAACACGGTCCGCTGCGCGCTCTTTTTCACGTACCGCCGCATCAAGTAACAGAAATGCGAGTCGTTGCCGATGACCATAATCGTGGCAGGCGTTCGGTTCATGGCATCCTCTCGTCGAGACGCACTGGATGTCCCTCACACTTTCCTCTACCCGTATACTTTACCCGCTTGTGCCAAATAAATCTTTCACTTTTGGGACGAACTTTGGCATTTCTGGGACAGACGTAGGTTGGTAGGTTGGTAGATTGGTAGATTGGTACCTTCACTGGCTCCGCAGGAATGTGCGCGGAGGCATCCCGACCTCTTGCCGAAAGACGCGGGTGAAATAACCGCCGGTGGAAAAGCCCACCTCCATCGCTACCTCGGTGATGCTCCTGCCGCCCGTCTCCAACAGCGCCTTCGCCTGCCTCACCCGATACCGGTTGAGGTAAGTGATTGGCGTCACCCCCACCTCCTGGCGGAAGCAACGGGCCAGATGCCGCTCGCTCAGGCCCACGTGCGCGGCGATATCGCGGCGCGAAAGCGGCTCTGTGTAACGGGCATGGACGAAGGCCATCGCTTTCAGCACGATGCGCTGGGTTTCAGAGCCAGGCTTGCGCTTGCGTTCCAGCGCCGCTGCCACGTGCTCCAGCGTCTCCTCGACGCTGAACAGCCCTTTCTCCAGCACGCTCGCCACACCCCGATTCAAACGCGCCATGTCCTCCTCGGTCAACACCTGGCCGGTCAGCACGATCACCGGGATGTTGCGGCTCATCTCCTCCTCCCGCAGCGCTTCCAGGACGCCAAAACCGTCGAGTTCGGGCATCATCAGGTCCAGGAGCACCAGGTCTGGCCGTTTCCGCCGGATCGTCTCCAGCGCCTGCCGCCCGTTCAGCGCCCGCAGCACCCGGCAGCCCGGCACTTGCGCCTCCACCATGCGGGTGTGCATCTCCAGGATGCCCGGCTCGTCGTCCACGATCAATATGTTCTTCCCCGCCTGCTCACGCTCTTCCCCGTCCAGCAAGCCGTGGCGCGTCAGCGCCTCGGCCAACTTGGCCCCCCCTACCGGCTTCGTCAAATAGTTTATCTCCAGCAGCGAACCACTGTCTTCGTCGCCCTCCAGTGCGTAGAACAGCACCGGGACGTCTTGCATGGCCGGGGTCTCCTTTAGCGTCTTCAGGATCTCCCACCCTCGTTCTGAGGTCAACCCGAGGTCCAGCACCACTACGTCTGGTGGTGCCAGGACCAACCGCGCTAGCCAGTCCGTCGCTTCGTCCGCCAGATGCACCTCGACCTCAAACCCCTGCTGTGCCAGGTGTTTCCTCAACACTCGTCCGCCCGCCGCATCTTTTACCAGCAGTGAAACCTGTTGTGCCTGAGCCAACGGCATCTCTGCGCCGGAGAAAGCCGCCTGTTCCGTAGCTGGTAGGGTGAAGTAAAACGTGGAACCTTTCCCTTCCTCGCCTGAAGAGTGAACGCCGATCTTGCCCTCGTGCATCTCGATCAGCCGTTTACAGATCGCCAACCCCAGCCCCAGTCCGCCGTAGCCGCGGGCCGTCGTCCGTTCTGACTGGCGAAACTCGTCAAAGATCGCCTCTTGCTCGTCCGCCGGGACGCCCAGGCCCGTATCGTGCACGGACACGGTGACGCGTCCGTCTCCCGCGGCCGCGGTCAGCGCGACCTCCCCCCGCGCGGTGAACTTGACTGCGTTGTTCACCAAGTTCAACACCACCTGGCGCAGACGCGTCCGGTCTCCCCACACCCACGGCAGGCGCTCCGGAATCTCGGCATGCCACGCCAGTTCCTTGTCGCGCGCCAACTGCTCGCCGATCACCGCTACGGCCCGCAGCACCTCCGTCAGGTCGAGCGGCGCACACACCAATTTTAGTTGCCCTACGTCGCTCTGCGCCAGGTCGAGTACGTCGCGGATCAGGCCGTCCAGGTGTTGCGCCCCGATATAGATCCGCTCCACATCCTTGATGTTCACCTTGTATTCCTGCGGCCCGGCCTGCTCGCCTTCCCGCAACAGGATGTTGCTCAGGCCGCAGATCAGGTTCAGGGGGGTGCGCAACTCGTGACTGACCATGGAGAGGAAGCGGCCCTTCAAGCGGTTCGCCTCTTCGGCCAACTGCCTTCCCTCTTCTGCCAACCGTCGCGCCTCCACTGCCTCCCGGTAGAGCCGGACGCCCCGCAGGGCGGCCGCCAACTGCCGGACGATGTCGGCACACGGCTCCAGGTTGCCCGAGTCAAAGGCCACGAAGCCGGACATACCTTCCTGGACCAGCAAGGGCAACAGCGCCAGGTTGAACGGCCGGTCTGCCGGATACAATCCCGCCGGCGGGAACTGCCGGCTGGGGAAGCGCCGCCGGCGCGCGTCCACCGGCGGCGCTTGCAGCACGCTCCACGCCACCGGGTCCTCCCCCTCTGGCTCGTACAACGCCACGGCCGCGTGCTGGATGCCGATCCCGGGCAGGTTCTCCGCCAGCACGCCGAATATCTCGGCTTCGTCCTGGGCTGCCAGAAAGCGGGCCGTCATCCGGCCCACCTGATCGGCGACGCCCGCCTGCCGCAGCAGGTGGCGGACGTATTGCTCGTGCGCAGCCTCACTGATCGCCAGCCTGGCCTGATCGAGTACGTCCTCCATCTGCTGGCGCGCGGGGGAAGCGGACAGTGCTTCCAGCAATGCAGGTACGTGCTCCCTCAGGATCGAGACAGCGGCCTGCCACCCGGAGGGGTCATCGCGCAAAATCATGACGCGCTGGAGGATCTGCCGCAAGGCCAGGTGGAAGATCGTGCTGTCGCGCTGCTCCAGGCTCAGCACATACGCCTCCATCAACCGCTGGCACAGGTGATAGATCTCGTCCTGGCCCAGCCGCTGCATGTGGGTCTCCATCTCCCTGGCCATCGCTCGTACTATTGGAGGTTGGAGGATGGAGGATGGAGAATGAAGGATGGAGGATGGAGAATGGAGAATGGAGAATGGAGAGTCGCCGGGTTCGAGAGAAGCAGTACCGGGCAGACAGCCACACGATTCACGCACGATCAGTTGTGTGGGAATCCGGACTGTCTTGACCCCCTCCGCGCGCCCCTGGATAGTTTCGAGCAGCAACTTGAGGCCCTGGTACCCCTGTTCAAACGCCGGGTAGCGGACGGTCGTCAGCGGCGGGACGTGAGCGGCAGCCTCCAGCCGATCGTCGAAACCGATGACGGCCACGTCGTGGGGCACCAACAAGCCGGCATTGCCGAGCGCCCGCATGGCGCCGATGGCCGAGAAGTCGTTGCTGGCGATCACCGCCGTGAACGCCCCTGGCGTGGCGCGGTCAGGAGACCGGCCACGGCGGCCAGGGCCGGCCACGGCGGCCAGGAGTTGTTCCATCGCCCGCTGGCCGCCTTCCATGTCGTGGGAACCGTAAGCGACGAGATTGGCGTCAGCCTCCAGGCCATACTCCTGGACGGCCGCACGGTAGGCGTGCAGCCGGCGGGCACTGTCCCCGTCCACGTCATCTTCGTACCCGGCGATGAACGCGACGCGCCGGTGGCCGTGCTCGACCAGGTGGGCCACCGCCTGGCAGATGCCACCTTCGTTGTCGGCGATGACGGCCGGCCCACTTTCTCCAGCCCCGACGAAGACGACCGGATACCCCTGGGCGATGAGTTGCTGATAGTAGCGTGACCTCTCCCTCGACATGATGGGCACTGCCACGATCAGCCCATCCGCATTCCAGGGGCCGACCGGGATAAAGTCAACGTCCGGCGCGGGGACGAGCCAGGCCAGGCGGGGGCTGCCCTGGCCTACGCTAAAATCCACGCTACAGGAGAGCAGCAGGTTGCATTCCAGGTCGTGCGCCGCCGAGCGAATGCCGCGATAGACCGGCCCGAGGAACGTGTCGAGCGTCCCCACATATACTAGCCAATCTGCGAGTGCCCCGATGATGGGTCGGCTGTGCCTGTACGTGCGCATACTTGCTATACTATAGCATATCGCGCAAACTGCGCAACCCACACCATTCATCAATTCGCCCATTTGGGGCAACTTTGTTATAATACGCGCGACGCAAAACGGAGGACATTTCTGTTCACATTGAGATGAAAGCGGGATTTAACCTTCTGCAACCACTGTTCACGCTACCCTGGATCGTCCACATGACACTGAAGCGGCAGCGGCATAATTGGAGCCTGACGCTGCTGGCTCTGTGGGGGATTGTCCTGGCGGTTGGTTTGGTGACCAATGCTTCTTTTTTTTCTCAGGCAGTCGATCGGGTCATCCTGACCCAGGAACTGGATGATTTCAGCCGAATCACGGGGCGGCCCCCTTTTTCCACCTCTGCTTACATCTTCCCCTCACGCCGTAGCCCGGTCATACTGGAGAACGCAGAACGAATCTCACATCACGTCGCCGGGACTCTTTCTGGCGAGGTCGGCCTGCCTCTACGGTATCTGGGTCTACAGGTGTCCAGCGGCGGCATGATGCTTCAACCGGGCACAGAATCCGGGCTGTACGCTGAAGGCCAGACCTATCTGGGCGATGTTGAGGCTGTCTACATCGCCGGTGTGGCGGAACACATGGAAATCGTGGCGGGGAGCCCTCTTGACGAGGGTGGTGCGTCTGGAGATGTGCTGGACGTGTGGATGCACGATCGGCTGGCCCAGGAGATGGGCGTACAGGTGGGTGAGACTCTCAACATTGGCGTGACCCTGACTGCCAACCCGATCCCCGTCCGCCTGGTTGGGTTCTGGCACGCCAGGGACCCGCAGAGCGACTTCTGGTTCAGCGATCCTGACGCCGCGCTGGACAATGCGCTGCTCGTCCGCCGGCAGGATTACGTCAATCTTGTCCAACCGTCTATACCCTCCGGCTCGCGCGAGGTGGACTGGTACATCATTCTGGACGAGGGAAAAATCATCCCCAAAAATAGCGCCGCTTATCTGGCCGGGTTCAGGCGCGGGCTAGACATCATCAACAAGTACCTCCCCGGCGTGCGCCTGAACACCCCCCCGCTTGACCCGCTGGAGGATTTCGTACAGCGCAGCACAACCCTGACGATCTTGCTGTTGGGCTTCAATTTGCCTGCCTTTGGCATCTTGCTCTACTTCCTGGTGCTTACCTCGGCTATCATTGCTCAGTGGCAGCGCAAGGAAACGTCCGTCCTGGTCAGCCGCGGTTTGAGCATCTCCAGCGTTTTGAACCTGACCCTCATTGAACAGTTGTTGTTGTTCGTCGTCGGCTATCCCCTGGGGATTGGCTTTGGCATGCTGATCGCCCGCGTGATGGGGTACACGGCCAGTTTTCTGTCCTTCACCGACCGTGCGCCACTCCCCGTTTCCATGCAGGGCCTGAGCATCCCCCTTACTATCCTGGCCCTGGCCGTTTCGCTCCTGGGCCGGCTCTGGCCTGCGCTCCAGGCCACCCGTCAGAGTGTGGTCGTCGAGGAACGCGAGCGAGCACGTCCTTCGCGCAGTCCCTTCTGGTATCGCTACTACGTTGATTTTCTCCTGGTTCTGCCGACGTGGTATGCCTATCGCCAGCTTGCCCTGCGCGGATCGCTGGCCGGCCTGATCATTGATCGCCCAGAAGACCTCTACCAGGACCCGCTGCTGATCCTGGTGCCGGGCCTCTTCGTCCTGACGGCGTCGCTGCTGACCATGCGCCTGTTTCCGCTCGTCATGCGCGCGCTGGATGCCCTGGCCAGCCTGACCCCGTGGCTTACGCTTCACCTGGCCCTGCGGCAGTTGGGCCGGCAAAGCCAGGACTATGTCAGGCCCCTCCTGTTGGTCATCATTTCACTGGCTATGGGAGTCTACACGCTTTCCATGGCCGCCAGCCTGGACCAGTGGTTGGTTGACCGCATGTACTATGGCGTGGGAGCCGATCTGGCCTTCACGCCCCGCCCACTGGTCGAGGGCACGGAGTACGTCGGTGGTGATTGGATCCCCTTACCGGCGGAGTTTCGCAAGGTTGCAGGGGTCATCAGCGCCATTCGGGTGGGCGATTTTCCGACCCGCATCAATCTGAGTACAGGTGATAGGATGTGGGTGCGCTTCCTGGCCATTGATCGCGTTGATTTCCCGTCGGTGGCCTGGTTCCGCCCCGACTTTGCACACGAGCCGCTGGGGGCGCTGATGAACCGGCTGGCCCTGACCCAGGATAGCATCCTGGTCTCACAAGACTTTCTTGCCGGGCACGGCCTGCGGGTGGGTGACCAGATTCCCGTCCTGGTCGAAATTGACGCTGCTCTGGGAGTCAGAGCAGACTTTACGATTGCGGGCACTTTTGACTATTTTCCCACCGTCTACGAAGAGGAAGAGTTCGCCATGGTCGGCAACATGGACTATCTATCTGCGTTGCTTGGCATCGGCGTGCCCCACGACATCTGGTTAAGACTTGAGCCAGGCACCAACGCGGAATCCGTCTTGGAAGCGATTCCCGGCACGACGGGCATTGATACCAGTATTGAGCGAGACACTCGAGCCATGATCGCCGAAGAGCAGGCCAAAATGGAGCGGGTTGGTGTCTTTGGCACCCTATCCATCGGTTTCATTGCTGCAACTGCGATGGCTATCCTTGGGCTGTTGGTGTACAGTTACGCCTCGCTCCAGGAGCGCGTGTATCGCTTTGCCGTGCTACACGCGGTGGGCTTGTTGCGTCGCCAAATTGTGGTCCAGGTGATCATGGAATATGCGTTCTTGTCCGTGTTCGGAGCGCTAACCGGGGCACTGATCGGAATGGTTGCCTCTGAGTTGTTTGTGCCCTTTTTCCGGTTTACCGGCGAGCACGGTGTACCCCTCCCTCCGCTGCTCCCGATTATCGCCAGGCATGGCGTGAGGAATCTCGTCCTCGGTTTTAGCCTGGTCGTCGTGCTGACCGAAGTGACGACGATTGCCTCGGCCATTCACCGGCGATTGACCGCAATGTTGAAGAGGTCCTGGATCTGAGCAATCTGGTGTCAAGATTCCGTTGCCTGGTTGGGTTTCTGGCGCTTGCCCTGCTCATGCTGGTTGGGTCGGTGCTGGCATTTGAGTCCTACTATGCCAATCGCCTCTACCCAGGCGTGCGGGTGTGGGGCGTGGACGTGGGCGGGATGCGCCCTGGCGAAGCGAGCGCTGTGCTGGAGCGTGGGCTGGGGCTTGATACGCCGCTGGTGAGGCTCTACGGGCCGGATCGCACCTGGGGCGTCCGTCCTGCTGACCTGGGCCTCCGGCTCGATCCGTGGGCCACGCTCGTGCCGGCATACACACTGGGGCGCGGCGGTTCGCGGGTGGACAACCTGTTGGCCCACCTGCGGCTGCTGGTCTACAGCGAAACCTTTTCTCCCGTCGTCGTCTACGACGAGCGCGTAGCTCGCCTATACCTGGAGGCGCTTGCCGAACAGGTGGACCTCCCCTCGACCGATGCCACGCTCTCTCTCAACGGCCTCACGCCGGTCGTCAACCCAAGTCTTGCCGGGCGTTACCTGGACGTGGAGGCGACGCTGGCGGCGCTGGCCCCGGCTTTGTCCCGGCTGGCCCCGGCCGAGATCGAACTGGTCATCCGCCCGCTCCCACCTCCCGTTGCCGATGCCGAACCTGCCCGTGCCGAGGCTGCGACATTGTTGGCCGGCCCGCTCACGCTCGTTCTGGCCCACCCTCGTGAAGGCGACCCTGGCCCGTGGGTGCTCCTGCCGGAGCAACTGGTCACGCTATTGGTGGTGCGGGCGGAGAGCGGGCAGTTACACGCTGCGCTGAATGAGGCGCCGCTGCGGGCCTATGTGGAGGAATTGGCCCCCTTACTGGCAAGCGAGCCGACGGACGCTCGCTTCCACTTCAACGACGTGACAGGCCAACTGGAACCCATCAGTCCCAGCCAGGAAGGCCGTGCGCTCGACGTGGGGGCGAGCGTGGTGCGCGTCGTGCAAGAGCTGGCGGCGGGCAATCGCTACGTGCCGCTCGTCGTGCAGGCTGTTCCGCCCCGCTACCCGGATGCTGCCACGGCTGAGGAGTTGGGCATCGTTGACCTGGTCGCGGAAGGGGATTCCTACTTCATCGGCTCTCCCTCCGGACGCGACCGCAACATCCGGCTGGCGGCGACCAAGTTTGACGGCATTGTGATCGCGCCAGGGGAGACTTTCTCCTTCAACCATTACCTGGGGGAGGTGACGGCCGAGGCGGGGTACGATGAATCCTACATCACTGCCGGTGAGCAACTGGCCGTCGAGGTCGGCGGTGGCGTCTGCCAGGTCTCGACGACCGCCTTTCGCGCGGCCTTCTGGGGCGGGTATCCCATCGTCGAGCGCTGGTATCATCAACACCGGATCGGCTACTATGAGTTGCGGGGTGCGGGGGTGGGGATGGACGCCACTGTCTACTCGCCGCAGGTGGACTTGAAATTTGTCAACGACCGGCCTTACCCGTTGTTGATCGAGACCGAGATCGAGGATGCAGCGCACCGTTTGGTCTTCCGCTTTTATTCCACCGGCGACGGGCGGCGGGTGGAGAAAGATGGGCCGGTGATCAGTGAAGAGACTGAGCCTGGCCCACCCATCTACCAGTTGGACGCGGCGCTGGAGCCAGGGGCGGTGCTCCAATGGCAGTCGGCGGTGAACGGGCTGACGGCGACGGTCCAGCGGCGGATCTACGATGCAGCGGGCAACCTGCTCTACGATGACACCTTCGTCAGCCGCTACGCCCCCCGCCGGGCTGCCTACCACCATGGCCCCGGCTACGAGCCGCCGCAGGAGTAAGATCGGACGTTGCTATGCTTGAGGAGACATGCCCATGATAGACGATGCTCCACTCGCCGGCGTGCGCGTGCTGGACCTCTCCCGGCTTCTCCCTGGCCCCTATTGTTCCCGACTCCTGGCCGACTTTGGCGCTGAGGTCGTCAAGGTGGAGCGCCGCGGCGGGGGGGACTGGCTGCGGTACGTGCCGCCGCTGGCGGATGGGGAGAGTATCCTCTTCCGGGCCATCAACCGGGGTCACAAAAGCCTCACGTTGGACCTCAAGTCCGGCGAGGGGCAGGCCATCCTCCTGAGGCTGGTCGAGCGCGCTGACGTGCTCCTGGAGAGTTTTCGCCCTGGCGTGATGGAGCGGCTAGGGCTGGGGTATCAGCGGTTGGCTCAGGCCAATCCGCGCCTGGTCTATTGCGCACTGACCGGTTACGGGCCGGATGGCCCCTACCGGGAGCGGGCTGGGCACGACCTGAACTACATCGGCCTGGCAGGGCTGCTGGAACTGACAGGGCCACGGGAGGGACCGCCAGTGGCGCCCGGCGTGCTGGTGGCCGACCTGGCGGGCGGACTGTGGGCGGCGATCGGCATCCTGCTGGCGCTGGTGGCGCGGGAACGGACAGGCCAGGGGCAGCGGGTGGATGGGTCGCTCCTGGGGGCGGCACTGGCGTGTATGCCGGTGGCGGTGGCCCGGCACCTGGGGGGGCAGCCGATGGCGCGAAGTGGGAGTGACCTGACCGGCGGGTGGGTTTGTTACCACGTCTACGAGACCAGGGACGGCGGGTACGTGACGCTGGCGGCGTTGGAACCCGAGTTTTGGGCGGCCTTCTGCCGGGCGGTAAATCGAGAGGATCTATTGGGCCAGCAATTGGCGCCGGCCATCCCCGGTGAGCCCACCTACGAGGAACTGTACGCGCTGTTTCGCACCCGCACGCGGGAGGAGTGGGCAGTTGTGGCTGGGGCAGATAGTTGCTGCGAGCCGGTGTACGACGTGGGGGAGGCGTTGGCGTCTGCGCCGGTGCGCGCGCTGGGGATGCTGGCGGGTGCAGGACTGCTCCCGCCGGTACGTCTCTCGATGTGGATGGCCCGGCCGCTGGCCCCTGCCCCCGCGCCGGGCCAACATACCGATGAACTGCTGGCTGAGCTGGGATACGATCAGGCGACTATAGCGGCCTTGCATGAACGGAGTGTCATATAGAGTGCTTCTCACCCCCGTCATTCTGAGTGCCCGCAGGGGCGCGAAGAATCTCAAGCCACAACGCAAGAATTGCGTGCTGGGCGAGATTCCTCGTCGCTGACGCTCCTCGGAATGACGGGGGGTGCTGGCGCTCCTCGGAATGACGGGGGGTGCTG
>Ga0172363_10000825_pt1 | contig 24181 bp, 28 predicted proteins | sample LakKivs2_kivu2a2_FD_114541 | JGI IMG/M metagenome (GOLD analysis project Ga0172363, IMG submission 114541) | Sediment microbial communities from Lake Kivu, Rwanda - Sediment s2_kivu2a2 | ecosystem: Environmental > Aquatic > Freshwater > Lake > Sediment | place: Rwanda: Western Province, Lake... | reverse complement strand
GAGGTTTCAACTTAGCAAAAGAGAGAGCATTGAAGGCAATGGAAAAAATTTCTAAACCAATCGCTCTGGATGACGCAGATGAATTAAAGAAAATAGCAAAGACTAGCATGAGTGGGAAATCTGCTTATGCTTACGGTGATAAAATGGCCGAGCTAGTCGTAAAGGCTGTGAGACAAGTTGCAGAAAAGAAAGATGGTAAAGTAGTAGTTGATACTGAGAACATCATGAGAGTGAAAAAACATGGTGGTTCTTCAGAAGATACTGAATTGATAGATGGTATAGTCATAGACAAAGAGGTTGTTCACCCTGGGATGCCAAAGACGATAAAGAATGCTAAGATCGCTCTGTTGGATGCAGCATTGGAAGTGAAAGAGACTGAGACAGATGCACAAATACAGATAACAGACCCGGCTAGACTTCAAGAATTCATAGAACAGGAAGAAAAAATGCTGAAGAACATGGTTGAGAAAGTGGCAGCTTCTGGAGCTAACGTTATACTATGCCAGAAAGGAATTGACGACGTAGCTCAACACTATCTGGCAAAGAAAGGGGTCCTTGCAGATAGAAGAGTAAAGAAATCTGACATGGAGAAGTTAGCAAAAGCAACAGGGACGAGAATAGTAACGAACCTTAATGATTTGAGAAAAGAAGATTTAGGTTTCGCAGGTTTAGTAGAAGAAGTGAAAATAGGAGACGAACAGATGACATTCATAAGAAAATGTAAGAACCCAAAGGCTGTATCAATCCTCGTAAGAGGAGGTACAGAACATGTGGTTGATGAGATTGACAGAGCGATAGAAGACGCTATAGGAGCGCTTGCTTCAGCAATAGAAGTTGGAAAAATTGTTGCTGGCGGTGGAGCACCAGAAGCTGAAGCCGCAAGAGAATTGAGAAAATTATCAGAAGGCTTTTCAGGAAGAGAACAATTGGCTGTAAACGCTTTTGCAGATGCACTAGAAGTTATACCAAGAAGTCTAGCAGAGAGTGGAGGCTTAGACCCAATCGATACTTTAGTCGCTTTGAGAGCTGCGCATGAACAGAACAAAGTCGAAACTGGAGTGAACGTTCTAGAGGGTGGAATATCTGATATGATTAAACTTGGTGTCATCGAACCATTGAAAGTAAAAACACAAGCAATAAACTCAGCATCTGATGCAGCAGTGATGATACTTAGAATCGATGATATTATTTCAGCATCGAAACTAGAGAAAGGAGGAATGCCTTCAATGCCACCTGGTGGTGGTATGGGAGGAGGAATGCCCGAATATTAAAATGAAAAACTAAAATAAAATCATGCAAGAACTTTGGCTGCTTTTAACTCTTTTTTTCTTTTTTTGTTTATACTATTTTTTGAAAAATAAATTAGCAATATTTTTCCCTAGTTCTAAGAGAATGATCGATGTTGTTTTAGATTTTGCCAATATTAAGAAGAATGATGTCTTCTACGATCTTGGCTCTGGCGATGGAAGGATTCTAGTTGAAGCGGCTAAAAAAAGTATAAAAGTTATTGGTATAGAAAAAAATCCATTGTTGAATTGGGTCGCTAGGAGAAAGATAAGAAATTTCAAGAATGTCAATATAGTTCAAGGCGATATTTTTGAACAAAAAATTAATGATGCTTCGATAGTAGTCGCTTACTTATCCCAAAAAATTGCTGAAAGATTACAGAAAAAAATTAAGAAGGAAGTAAAGAAAGGGACAAGAATAATTCTCATCGACCATGAATTCTTGAATTGGAAACCAGTCAAAATCAAAAAAGTAGGATTGATTCCGATAAGGCTTTACGTCAAAGGAAAATAAACTTTATACAAGAGATGAAATAATATAAACTAAGAAATTGAATTTAATAAAAGGTATATTGAATGGACAAAGAGTCCGAATACGAAGAATATGAATTAATTCCGATGTCTCCTTTAAGAAGGCTAGAGAAGAGAATAGACAAGATAGAATCGACTACTGGTACTCAAGAAGTGATCAAGGAGATAATAGATATAGTGAGGATGAACCAGCAGATGGTCGATGAACTAGCAAAATCAAACGATGCATTAAGAATAGAGTTATCTAAACTGCCTGCTAAGATAGACGAGTTGGTTGCTAACATGAAAGAGATAGTTTCCTTCATAAAGAGTTCTGGTGAAGAAGAGACTGTTGGTATAACAAAGGAAGCTATGAAACCTTTGGTTGAAAAATTCGATGAGATGATTAATACAAACAAATCGATATCTGAAAAGAACGATTCTATGTTAGAGTTATTGGATGATATAAGTAAAAAAATTAAAAGGCCAACTATTGGACCTTTACCAGGAAGACCATTTTTACAAAGGCCTGCAACACAACCTACTCAACCTTTAAGAAGACCTGAACCAATTTAATTTATAGGAGACAATATTTGAGGTGTCAAAAAAATGAGAAAAGGTATCTCAACCATCATCGCCACGATAATGTTGGTTGTAATAACGATAGGACTGGTATCAACAGCATACCTATACTTTGCAGGCATCGTGTCAGTTGGACCGGTATTGTCTATAGCAAGTGCTTACTGTACTCCAGGAACCCCTCCCACTATTTATGTCACTTTAAGGAACGATGGAACTGCTAATGTAAATACAACTAGTCTTACTTGGCTTAATAATGGTAACTCCATATCAGCAACATGCAATCCTACTACTCTTAATGCATCGTCTACAACAAGTTGTACATTTACTGGTCAATCAGGAGTCAATAACATACTAGCAATCGGCCCAAAGAATCAGGCAGGCGGTCCAATAAACTGTTGATGAGCCTAAATTCAGTAAATTGATGAATTTATGAAGAAAGGAATATCGACTATAATAGCCACCATCTTGTTGTTGATAATTACCATAGCATTAGTTGGAACTTCCTACATGTTCATCTCTGGCATGATAGGTGCTAGAATATCTCAAACTATTTCTGCTGACGTTTCTTGCGTTAATGGAAAAATTGTTTTAATCGTTTATAATCAAGGCACTGATATGATTAATAACACAGCTACTACTAAAGAATTAAAGATATACATTAGCAATGCTGACAAAACAGACTTTTTTGAAGAAAATGGAGTATTAAATGCTAAAACTTATGGAATAGTGCCACATGGAAATACAGTGCTCATTAGCAATAGTACTTATAGCGGGGGACAAAAAATGATGATAATAACTTCAAGTAATACTCAAACTGGTGATGTGTTTTGTTGATGAAGGGGATATCGACTATAATAGCCACTATTCTGATGTTAATAATTACAATAGCATTAGCTGGAACTGCCTACATGTTTATCTCTGGCATGCTGATGAGTAGAATATCTAAGACAGTTTCGATAATGGGCGCTTCATGCAATGCAACCAATGACATAACATTAGTCATTTCTAATGATGGAACTGATCTCATAAAAGAGAATGAATTAAAAATTTTCAACGGCAGCGTAAATATAGCAAATTTTAAAAAAATATCCATTTCACCAAAAGATTCCAACATTACTTCATTCAGGGCAGCACCTGGTTCTAATCCGGTTCGTATTATTTCCCCGAGCAATTCTGTCGACTTTCCAGTCTGGTGTTGAGTGTAAAAATGAAAGGACAGGCTAACATAATATCGATTATAATCATAATCTTGATTGCCACTGCTGCTATAGCCACAGTTCTCCCATGGACATACAGCATGGTACAAAAAAAGAAGGATTTGAAGAGTCTTGACGATGTTTATAATTTCTTTCAAACTTTGGATGCCACTATAAGGAACATAGCTCAGAATGGCGGGGAAGAATCTTTACGTTTGAACGTTCCTGGTAAATTGGAAGTATATCCTGATTCTGTATCTTCTGAATTCAACAACAGTGTTATATTCACGATGGAGAGTAAAGTTTCTTTAATAGCGGTAGGTGATTGGATACCATTGAACACACCAAACATGAACAAAACGGCAACTTTAGGTACAGATCCACCATCTGTAATTTTTGGCAAGGCAGAAAGAATTGGTGATAAAATTAACATTCAGTATAGACTTTGGTACCGAACTTTGAACGATACTTCTGGACATTTATACAAAATTGTCTTGAACACAAGCAATGACAATACAATAAGTACGACTACTGGTTTTATGAGGATTCAAAGTCTAGGTGCTGGGGATGTAGCTGGTAAACCTTTAACTATCACTAAAATCAATATTATTCTTTGAAAGGGATGAAAAAAGGCCAGAGTTTCATTATCGAGTTTATCCTGTTTTTTATGATTTCTTTTAGTCTGTTCACTGTTATAAGTTACTATTTTTACAGTCAGAATGAATTCTACAAAGAAAGAGTTGGTGAGTTTACGACAGAGTTAGTGAACGATTTGATAATCATGAATATGATAAAGGGGGTTAATTGCAAAGCATGCAACGAAGTTTCTATCTCAGAGGAAATACCTTCTCAGGTTGGTGGTTTCTACTATACTATTCAATTAAAAAATCAGGGGGTCAATACAACGATTTATCTTGTCAAGCCTTTTTCCGAAGAAACCCCGATATTCAACCTGAACTCAACCTATGCTGTAATTTCTGGTCCAGAGGTAACGAGTGAAAATAAAAAAGCGGAAATAAAAATTAATAATGTTGGCAAAACGTTAGAGGTAAAATGAATGATTAAAGGAACACGTGTATTCAGAAAATTGGTAAGGGGTTACAGACGTTTATTACAGAGAACAATGCCTTCAATACCAGTTGGGCAACAAGTTCCTGTTTCAGCAAGTTTTCCTGAGAAACCATTAGAGGTTACTGGTGCTTTAAGACTTCTGCCACCGGAAGAAAAAGAACTAGCAGCTATAGAAATACCTGATTTCAAGACAAAAAAAGTGACCAAACTTGGGTTGGAAGAAGAAGGAGAGATTACGTCGTTTACAACATCCTACCCTTTAATTCCCGAGAAACCAACAAAGTATGAGCCTGTTTCTGCTTATGTTCAGATAGGATGGGATGAAAGAAGGGGTTCATACACATACAACGTAATTCAACCAACCATGAGCCCAAAGATGAAGAGATTATTGAACAAAGTTAAACGTTTACTCGAAGAAAAACTCGATGTAGACCTGACTAAATTAAAAAGGACTGAAGCAAGGGATTATCTCCATAAACAATCTCTACAACTTTTGGAATACTTTGAGATTCAACTAACAGAAGATGAAAAAAGAGTTCTGGGCTATTACATCGATAGGGATTTTCTCGGTATGGGTATGATCGAGCCGTTAATGCATGATCCTGATATAGAAGACATAAGTTGCGATGGTGTTGGCATACCATTATACATATTTCATAGAAACTCATTGTTAGGTTCAATACCAACAAACTTAATATTCTACGGTGATGAAGAATTAGATTCTTATCTCATTCGTTTAGCTCAATTGTGTGGGCAAGCAATATCTGTCATAGATCCTTTGTTAGATGGGACTTTACCAGATGGATCCAGAATACAGGGAACTTTAGCGACTGACATAGCAAGACGCGGTTCTAACTTTTCCATAAGAAAGTTTACTAAATTCCCTTTCACACCAACACACATTCTACAGTATAAAACAGCAGACATCAAAACATTGGCATTTCTCTGGTTCGCTATAGACCATGGTTGTAGTGTTTTAGTTTCTGGTGGAACAGCGACAGGAAAGACCGTTTTCTTAAACGTATTATCCCTTTTCATTAGGCCGGAAATGAAGATAATCAGTATAGAGGACACTGCAGAGCTGAAATTGCCACATCCCCACTGGGTTCCTAGTGTTGCTAGAGTTCCTATTTCTACTGAAACCGGTAAAAGGAGGGGGGAAGTTGACCTATTCGACCTCTTAAAAGAAAGTTTAAGACAGAGACCAGATTACATCATTCTCGGTGAAGTTAGAGGTAAAGAAGCTTACGTCTTATTTCAACAAATGGCTACTGGACACCCATCTCTTGCCACTATACACGCAGACACTTTAGAAAAGTTAACAAACCGTTTGATTACACCACCAATTTCTTTGCCACCAAGTTTATTAGAAAACTTAGATATAATAATTTTCCTGACTATGATGAAATACAAAGGAAAGTACGTAAGAAAAGTCAAGAGTGTTTATGAAGTCGTCAGGTTTGACATGAAAGAAAAGATGATTAAAACTAATAAAATCTTTCAATGGGATGCTATAAATGATAAAACGAAAACCTTGAACAAGAGTGTTATTCTACATAAAATCATGGAAAAAACTGGTTTGACAGAGAAAAGGATAATAGAGGAATTGAAAAGAAGAATGTTACTTCTCTACTGGTTACAAGAAAAGAACGTAACAGATTATCGTAACGTCGTTAAAGTAATGAACCTTTATTATGATTTTCCTGAAAGAACTATAGATATAATTAGTGGTGAGGTTTAGTGACAAATTTCGAAAGGTTTGCAATGAGACATTTGATTAAATACATCGAACCACACTCAGTAATATTTGAAGATCTCAGGAAAGACCTGAAAATGAGTGGGATGAATAAAACCCTTGAAGAATACCTTTCTATGGCAGTATTGACTTGTTTGATTCTCTTCATCATAGAACTTCCTTTATTTTCGATTATTTTTTCCATGCTGAACCTAGGTTTCTTGTTCAGTTTCTTCATGGCAATAACTACGTCCATCTTGATATGCACGTTTTTCTTCGTTCTATTCGTAAACTATCCCAAGTTTATAATGAGAGACAAAGCCCGTGATGTTGAGAGAACTCTGCCCTTTGCTGGTATATACCTATCAACCATAGCCAGTTCGAGACTGCCACCACATAAAATTTTTGAAATCTTCTCCAAGTTTAAAGAGTATGGTGAAGTTACTAAAGAAGCCAGAAGGATTGTTGCTGATATGGAGATGTTTGGTCTGAACATCTATGATAGTCTAGAAAAGGCTGTTGACAGAACACCTTCTAGAGAGTTGAGAGATTTGTTCTGGGCAATATTATCCACACTAAAATCTGGTGGTGATTTAACCATCTATCTAGGGGAAGAATCCAAGACATTCCTTAACAATTATAGAAGAAGATTGAATGAATTTGCACGCTCACTTTCCATCTACCTAGAAATTTATCTAACTGCATTAGTTCTTGGAACTATATTCTTCATAATACTTACTTCGGTTATGTCTGGCTTCACTGGTATTGTCGCCTCAAACATGGTATTCATACAGTTCTTCCTAATATTCTTCTTCATTCCTCTAATATCAACAGCATTCATTATACTCATCAAATCATCTTCACCTGGTGGAGAATGAAACTTAAATTAGAGTTTTCCAAAGAAAGAAAGATTTTGTTAGTCTGTATTTTAATCTCAGTCTTTTTATTACTGGTTGGAGTTTTGAGTGGAATACAAGGTGTTCTGGGTAATACGATAATATTGTCTACTTTCATAATAATAACACCGCAATTGATCTTCAATTATGTCAACTACAGGAACTTAAAGGACATCGAATTATACTTTCCACATTTCTTGAGGGACTTGGTTGAATCGACGAGAGCTGGGATGCCTCTGCATAAAGCCATAATATTCTCCAGTCATACAGATTATGGTGCTCTTACTTCGCATGTACAAAAAATGGCTCATCAACTGTCATGGAATGTTAATATAATAGAAGTATTGGAACAAGCTAAAGAGAGGTTGAAAAAAAGCAATACATTAACTAAAGCCTTTAGGATTTTGGTTGAGACTTATAACTCTGGTGGATCTATAGACAGTACTCTGGACTCTCTTTCAAACACTATGATGACCATACAAGATACAGAAAAAGAGAGAACAAGTGCTTTGAATCAGTATGTTATCGCTATGTACGTAATTTCTTTAGTCTTCATCGGTATAATCGTCGGTATAAACTGGTTGATGGTTCCAATTTTTCAGTCAATGGCATCGACGACTGGTGGTGCTAGTGCTATAGGTGCTGTAATAACCAACCCATGCAATACTTGCGTATACGGGGCTGATGTTGCTTGTACACCTTGTGGCATCTATGGGGGTATTTGTTCGATATTTGGATCAGATCCAAATAGCATAGGTTGTTACTATTTGGCTCTATTCTTTTCGATAAGTATCATCCAGTCACTGATGGGTGGCTTGGTTGCTGGGCAGATTGGAGAAGGTTCAGTGGTAGCAGGAATAAAACACAGCCTCATACTCGTCTGCATAACTATCGCTGCGTTCTTAATACTCGTACCATTGGGCTTCATAGGTGGTTAAGTTGAAAGGACAGTTGACAATCCAATATTTAGCCTCTTTTATTTTCTTCATAGGGTTAATAATCTACATTTATTTTGCTTACTCAGCCAACTTGCCAGCATTTGTCGAAGAGGTGAAAAAAGAAGACACTCGGTCCAAGGCATTTCAATTATCAGAAATATTGCTAAATGATCCGGGTGATCCTAAAGACTGGTGGAAATTGACAGGTGTAAATATACAACTAATCAATAGAACAGGCCTATCCGATGAAAATTCTGACAAACCTAATATTATCTCCTTCAATAAAATTGTACGTTTATCTAGTTCAGACTTATGTAACCCAACTTCATTTATTATTGCACAAAAATTGTCTCTTTATAGACCATTTTCTATTACAGTTTTTAACATAAGTCAAACCGATGGTCAAAGAAATTTGATCACACAATGTATTTCTCCGATTTTTCCAAAGACTTCTATTAACGCTACGATAAAAAGAATTACTGTTTTAAACAACACAGAGACTGGAAAGTTGGAATTAGCCGAAATAATCATACAAATGTGATGACATGAAAGGAATAATGAGTATAATAGAAGTCTTAATCACTGGAATGATTCTATTCGTTGCTTTCTTGCATTTTTTTCCACAGTATGTCATCAGAACTAAATGGGATGGTATATTGTTGCATACAAAAGTCATGGATACGCTAAACACGATAGACAGGTTGAATAAAACCTACGATTTTGCAACTGATTCTGATAAGTTCAATAAATTTATGAACAGCACTTTTCGTCCTGAACAAACTGGCGGAGTTGTGATATGGTGGAAAGTTACAGATGGTTTGGACATAACCAACGAACCAATACCTTATTTTACGAGGGGATATAAAGAATCAATGGTCGATGTCGTTAATACAACTTCAGGTTATAAAGTCTATAGCTTCACTCTAGGATTAGGATATCCTTTTTGATCATCTCAACCTGACAGCTTCAAGGTTTTTTGGTGCAAGAGTCTCTGCTCTGAACAAATTATGTAATGTTCTAGCCAGGTTAACCGATTTTGTGTTATCACCGTGACATATTATTATTCTCTCAGGTTTTGATCTAAGTCTGTGAACGTAATTGATGAGTTGGTTTTTATCCGAGTGCCCACTCAAACCTTCTATAGTTCCAACTTCTAAACCAAGATTCATGGCTTTTGTTTTTCCGTTTATCATTAGTGGTATTTCCCTCCAACCTTTCTGTATTCTTCTTCCCATAGTGCCTTCGCCTTGGTAACCAACAAATATAAGTGTGTTATCTTTGTTTTCGCCCAAAACCTTCAAGTGTTCCATTGCAGGGCCTCCGGTCAACATACCAGAAGTTGATATGATAACAGAAGGTTTCTCATCCCAAGCCTTTTCTCTTTCTTGAGAAGTAGTAATCCTCTTGAAGATTTCGTTCATGAAAGGGTTTTCACCCTGGAAGATTTTTCTTTCCATATCTTTCGACATATACTCTGGATATGCAGTGTGAATAGCTGTTGCATCCCATATCATACCGTCGATGAAGATAGGATATTCAAATTTATTCTCAGATAGAATTGTCATAACTTCTTGTGCCCTTCCAACAGCAAAAGATGGTATCAGAACTTGACCTTTCCTTTCCATAGTTTTGTTTATTATGTCTAGTAACTGTTTTTCTGATTCTTCTCTGTGCGGCATTACATCTTCTGGTCCACCATAAGTGGATTCCATGATCAAAGTTTCGATTCTCTGAAAGTTGGTGAAAGCTGGATCAAAAAGCCTTGTTCTACCGAACTTTAAATCACCAGTGAAAACTATGTTATGTAATCCTTGGCCGACATGCAAATGAATTTGTGATGAACCAAGTAGATGACCAGCGTTTTGAAAAGTCAATCTCACATCAGAGCCGACATCCGATACTTCATCATAATCAAGTGTAATAGAATGTTTTACTACCTCCTTGACACCCTTTGCTGTGAACGGTGGTTGGGTTCCATTTCTCTGCAAGACGTCTATATAATCTAAACATAACATCGTGATCAAATCAAGAGAAGGTGTAGTACAATAAAGTGGCCCATCATAACCATATTCATACAGATAAGGAACCATACCACAGTGATCCAAGTGTGCATGGGAAACGATCACTCCATCTATTTCATTTGGATCAAACTCTTTAACTTGGAGATATGGGAATCTACTGTTTTCATTACCACCTACATTAACACCACAATCCATGATAATTTTTGATTTTGGCGTTTCAACCAGTATACAAGATCTACCAACTTCTCTGAAAGACCCTAGACAAACCAACCTCACCCAATCCCTTTTGGTATCTTTTTCTGTGAAAATATTCTTCCCGACTTTTTTCAAGAAAGTTTTTCTCCACTTCGTTTCTGTAAAGAGTAAAAATCTTATGGACCTGACAACTTTGGATGTTATTTCAGGGACTCTCTCTATCCTTGGAACCCAAAGGGTTTTTTCTTTTATAAGCTTGAAAGTTTCACCACCTTTTCCTATAACCACCCCAGGCTTTTCTGCTGTGATTATAACAAGGCTTCTATCCGGTTCGAACTTTATATCCTTTACTTTAGCCTCTTCAGGTATTATTTTCATGATTTCTTTTTTAGCCTCTTCTGGTTCTAGGCATAATGTACTATCTGGTCTTACCTCTATCCTTTTTTTTAATTCTTGAACCGTGGATTTTACCTGTTCAGATGCGTCGAGGAAGAAAAACTTATCCTTCGTGTAGATTACTATTTCACACCCTTCTAACTCTACCCTATCGACTACATCCTTGGGTAAACTTGCCTTTACTTTTTCTAGAATTTCCATTTCTTTCACTGATGAGGATGAGTTATTTTTTAAAACTTTCGATTATTTTCTCAACTTCTTGCTTGCTCAACAACCTGAAGCCTTTCTGGTCGATTACAGCAACATCAATACCAACACCGCCTGAAGCAATATCTCTTTCAACAGCTGCTTTCACTGCCTTCACAGCTATTTTCTTACCCTCATCCACTGTCATACCTTCTTTAAACAAGGCTTCTAATACCCCGAATGCCATGGGCGAACCAGATCCAGTAGAGAAAAATTTCTTCTCTTCTAGTTGAGATCCGTCGGGATGAAGTATGAACATGCCTGGACCATTTTCGTCGTAACCAGCCATTATCATCTGAATCATGTACGGGAAGAAACTCCATCTTCCACCGTAAAGTATGTTCGCTAATAAATTAACTGCTGCAGACAGAGGTATTCTTTTCTTATTTCTCAACTCATAAAGGTTTGATTCTGCTGTAATGTAACGTGTCAATGCTTGAATATCACCAACCATACCTGCCTGTGTTACCGCTATATGGGGCATAATTTTACTTATTTTAGTATCTTCTTTTGCTGCAACTAAGTAACCCATAGTTGCCTTTTTTTCGGCAGCTAGTACAACACCATCTTTACAAATAATTCCTACAGTTGTAGTTCCACTTTTTATACCTTCTATATTTGTCAAAGAAAACACCTCAGGATTGAATAAATTTTTTCATTAGCATATTTAAATACTTTGAGTTAGTAAGCTTTTGCAAAATAAACAACTTCCTTTGCTTTGTTATCACAATGAATACAATTTGAAAATGTTTTTTCTTTCTTGAACGGTATAGTTCTTATGGTTGCTCCTGTCTCTTCTTTTATTTTTTCTTCACAACTTTCTTCTCCACACCAACAAGCTCTGATGAAGCCCTTATTTTGTTCTATTACTTTCTTAAACTCATCATAATTTTTGACAGTTCTAATGTTATCTTTCAAGAGTTTATTTGCTTTGTTGAACAGAGATTTTTGAATGTCTTCTAGAAGTTGGTTAATTCTTTTGATTAACTGACTTTCTTTTATTACAACTTTTTTTCCATCATCTCTTCTAACTGCAACGACTTGCTTCTTTTGAATGTCTCTCGGTCCGATTTCTATCCTCAGAGGAATGCCTTTCAGTTCCCATTCGTTAAATTTCCATCCTGGTGTATACTCAGTCCTATCATCGATGATTAATTTTAAATTTTCTTCCAATTTCTTTTTAATATCTTCAGCCTTCTTTAAGACTCTCTTCTTCTCTGTTGGTTTATAGAAAATAGGTATTATCACGGCATGAGTATGAGCAATCTTTGGCGGTATTACAAGTCCTTTATCATCACCATGTGCCATTACCAAAGCCCCGATCGTTCTTGTTGAAACTCCCCAAGAAGTATTCCACACGAGTTTTTCTTTTTCATCCTTGTCCAAGAATTTTACGTTGAAGACTCTTGAGAAATTCTGGCCTAGGTTGTGTGACGTTCCCATCTGTATTGCTCTTCCGTCAGGCATCAAGGCCTCAAGAGTAGTAGTCGTTAAAGCTCCAGCAAATTTTTCTTTATTACTTTTTTTCCCAGTCAAAACAGGTATAGCCAAATAATCTTCAATAAATCTTTGATATACTTTCAGAATATCCATCATCATCTTATCCGCTTCTTCCATTGTCTCATGAGCAGTGTGTCCTTCTTGCCATAGAAATTCAGTCGTTCTGACAAAGAATTTTGTGGACGATTCCCATCTCACGATGTTGCACCATTGATTGATTTTTAATGGTAAATCTCTCCAACTCCTTATCCATTTACTGAACATATAGTAGATTATGGTCTCGCTAGTTGGTCTTATTGCCAATTTTTCTCCTAATTCTTTACCACCACCAATAGTTACCCAAGCGCATTCTGGAACGAATCCTTGGAAGTGTTCAGCTTCTTTTTTTAAGAAACTTTCAGGTATAAATTGTGGGAAATAAGCATTCCTAACACCATGTTTTTTGAAATCTTGGTCTAAAGTTTTCATTATGTTTTCCCATAAAGCATAACCGTTCGGCCTTATGACCATGCATCCTTGGACTGGCGCATAATCAGCTAGTTCAGCCTTTTGAACGACTTGCGTGTACCACTCTGAGAAATCATCCGATTTTTTAACTGTTATTCCTTCTTGTTCTGACATATTATCACATATTAATATAATCTTACTCCAATATCAACTTCTTTATCTGGCTTTAACAAAACACAATTTCCTTTTTTATCTGGAACACCTACAACTAATACCTCTGACATGAAATTTGCAACCTGTTTTGGTGGAAAGTTGACGACAGCTAGAACAAACTTTCCTTTTAACTCTTCTTTTGAGTAATTTGTTATTTGTGCACTCGATTTTTTAACTCCTATTTCTGGACCAAAGTCTATTTTTAATTTGTAAGACGGGTTTTTGGCTTCCTTAAAATCTTCTACTTCTAGTATTTTGCCGAGTCTTATATCGACTTTCTGAAAATCTTCTAATTTTATCATATTATCACGAAAATGAGGATGCCGTGATTTGAACACGGGTCTCCAACTAACTTGGAATTTCCTCCCAAGGCTGGAATACTAGACCAAGCTATACTACATCCCCTTGTTAGAAAATTAGTAATTTGAGTAGAAAAATCTAGAATTAGTTCACTCTGGAAAACATTCACCGATCATTCCAATCACAACAAAATTAGATTAATTAAGTATTAAAAAGTTTCTATTTAATCACTTTGGTCATTTCTATAACATAGTCCTTGAAGCCCATCTTCTTCCAGAAACTTATTCCCACTTTGTTATTTGTGTAAGCATCAACTCTAATCCATTTTATTCCTTTGGATTTAAACCATTCTAGCAATTCTTGAGTTAGTTTCTTTCCCGCATTTTTTCTTCTAAATTCTTCAAGAACAAATGCATCACGAATATAACCCCTTCTTTTGTAGATATGATGATGAGTCGGTATTTCAATTTCTCCAAGAATATAACCAACTATTTTACCGTTTTCTTCAGCAACAAAGAACACAGAATTTTCCCTTTTAATTAACTTTTTATAATGTTTCTCATACCATTTTCTTACTTTTTCAGGATCTACAAGAGTTTTACGTAACTTTGCTTCGTATTTTGCCAGATCAATCTGTAATTCATTCAAACTCTCTAAATCTTGTTCAGTGGCTTTTCTGGTTTTCACATTTATTATTTATGTAGTTTTTAATCCTAATCTTTTATCGAATTTTTCTCAGATTGACCTTTATTATCACAATAACGCATCATCTTAGGTATGTACATTGTTTTACCTGCATACAGTTCTCCGACAAAACCAGCATCCGTAAATTCTTTTGCTATCTCTAATCCCGTCCATCTGTGTGAAATCACAACTAACTCAAAATAATCATCAAATTTTTCTTTTCTTCTTGTTGCTTCACGTAATATCTTTCTTAGGAAAACAGATTTTCTATCTCTAGCTCTGTAAACCTCTATGTTGTTTGTTTCAGCATTGAAGCTTGTGTGTATATTTCTTCCTACTACTTCCCTGATAAAATCCATTTCAGCGTAATATTCCTGTTGTTCATATGCATGTAGAACCCAGGACAATTCAGGGTTTTTTACAGCCAAAGAATAAGGAAATAATTTATAAAGTGGAATGGCAGTTCCTAACTCTTTTTTTACAGGATCTATAAACCTAACCTTTGTTTTCATGAAACTTTCAGGTATTAAATTCGGATCTTGGGCAGTTTCAATAGGATGTATGTAAAGTTCTGAAATAAACAGATCTTCATTCTTCATACAATCTCTAATAGCTTTAAGAGTCCTACTTCTATCAACTGACTCAACATTCCCTAAAGTGTTTGTTAGCAATGTATAGATTACAGGCCTTGTCTCATTTTTTAAATATTTCCTTAGTTTTTTAAGCGAACGCATATCATCTTTTAATACTTCTGCGTCGGGATGTTTGGTTTTACAATGTTCAATCATGTGAGGGGAGTAATCTACACCTATTCTTCTAACAACTTTCGAATCTTTACCTAAAACACTTTCTTCAAAATCTCTCCCACCGCCGCATCCAATTGCAACATGCACTTTATCCTTTTCAGGTAGATGTGATGAAGCTAATATTGGTAAAATTTTTTCATCTTTAGCAGCTAATCTGGATAATTGTTTTTCATGCTCTACATATTTTCTGCATGATATTTTATTTAGGTAAACTTTATCTGACATTTAATCACTCTAGAATTTTTCACCTTGCTTAAACATTATTTTGAGTCATTTTACCCACTTGATGAGTTGCTTGAATACAATTCATCAACAGTTTTTACTAAGTAATCGAGTGTTTCCATTAATTCTGTGTCATCAACATTTGTGGGAGTTTCAATATAGTACCTTACTTTTACCTTACTTTCTCCAGAAATTTCAGGTCTATCAATCGAAAAAGCAGTCAATGAAAGTCTTGAATTTTTGCGTTCTGGAAGTTTAAATTCAAATATTTCTCGCACTTCTCCAACTTTTCTATTGCCATAAATTTTATGAGGAAAAGCTTCGTGACATATTCTTTCTTGTTTTATTTTTCCGCCTTTACTCTCGATATAAGCTCTCAAATTTTTAATAACGGATTCTGGTATAAATCGGGATTCATCCCAAAAAACATTTATAACTGGTAGTAAATGATCTTCTTCATCAACCTGACTCCAAAAATCCTTTTCGGAGATAGGAATTTCTTTGTCGAAATAGAGTGTAACCTTAGTAGGTCTGTTAGTATCTGTATAAGAATGTCCAAAATAAATTCCTTTCGGATGCATGATTTTGGCATTTAACCAATAATATAATCTTTCTAATCTAGTGGACGGTCTTTCTGTCCTAAGGCAATTCGAAATCTTATGCTTATTATACAAATATGACTCGAAATCTCTTAAAACACTGTATCCTTTTCGATATTTTTCTGCTTCTAAATATTTTTCCGTGGGGAATTCTTTTACAGCGGTTTTTACTATTGCAGACATATCATCACTATCAAGTAACAATAAATAACTTAATAAAACAATAAGAACAAAATTTTAGACAAAAAGAGAAATATTTAAATATATATATCTATAAGTAAAAAATATGAAAGAAATATCTAGTAAAAAAGAATTAAAATTGGGCTTAAAAGACAATAAAATACTCTTTAATCTAGATTTTAACGCCCGTCAAACAGACTCTGAACTGGCTAGAAAAGTAGGTCTTAGCAAGCAGGGAATTCATTATAAAATAAAAAAGCTAATAGAAAATAAAATCATCCTTGGCTTCTATCCTATAATCAACATTTCTTTATTAGGTTATAAATATGGAAGAATCTTCCTGAAACTACAAAATTTAACAGAAGAAAAGGAATCCCAGATACTGAAAGAACTAGTTGAAAACCCTAAAATAAATTGGATTTTACGATCTGAAGGCAATTATGATATTCTAATGGCCACATGGACAGATGAATTAAAAAGTTTCAAAGAAATAACACAAGAATTATTGTGTAAGTATGGGATATTCATCAAAGAAAAGAAAGAATCTGTTGGTATTAATGTCACCCATTTCCAAAACAGATATCTTTTGGGTGTTAAGGAAACTGAAGAAATTTCAGTCGGAGAACAAAAGGAATTAGTTAAAATAGATGAATTAGACAAGAAAATTCTAAAAGAACTCTGTAATGACGCAAGAATATCCCTAGTGGAACTGGCAAAGAGATTAAAAATATCCACGAAAGTCGCGGCTTATAGAATAAAAAAATTAGAAAAAAATAAAATCATCCTTGGTTACAGACCACTAATCAATCACAATCTCCTAGGCTGGATGCATTATAAGATTCTTTTTTATTTGACTAATGTGACACACGAAGATTTCAGCAGATTCAAAGCCTTTCTCAAGACTGATCATAGAGTTATTTATATCGTTGATGAAATAGGAATTTGCGACATCGACGTAGAAATAATGGTAAAATCAATTCAGGATTTATTTAAGTTCATAAAAGAGATAAAGTTCAGGTTTCCTAGGCTTATAAGAGAATATGAAACTTTGGCTTTAGTCGAAACTTTAAAAGTGAATTATCTGCCGACTTACCTATGAACTAAGTTTAATATTTTCATTCCTATAATTTACTCGATGTTAATATCAATCCTGTCTGATTTCCATTTCGGTTACGGTTGGAACACAAGACTAGAAGAAGATAGTTTCCAGAACGCAAAAGAGGCCTTATCAAAATGCTTTGATTCGGATTTGGTACTGATTGCTGGGGATATATTTGATTCTAGGAACCCAAGAACAGAAACTTGGGCTGATGCTTTAAAAATCTTATCAAAACCGTTGTTATCCGAAAATAAAGGAATTAAATTGGTTGATAGAATAAACAAAACCCCCCCAGAAATTTCGAAAAGAACTTTATCTGCTATTCCAGTCTTAGCATTACACGGGACGCATGAAAGAAGGACTAAAGATCAAACTAACGTTATAGAAGCATTGGAACAAACAGGTTTTCTTATACATCTACATTGTAACGGTTTAGTCTTCGAAAAAGATGGTCAAAAAATTGCAATACAAGGTATGTCCGGTGTTCCAGAAAGATACGCAAAACAAGTCATGGATAAATGGGATCCTAAACCGGTCGAAGGATGTTATAATATACTAATCCTTCATCAAAGTATAGAACCATACGTTTATTCTCCATTGGAACCTCCAACACTCAACTTAACAAACCTACCGAAAGGGTTTGATCTGATAGTTGATGGTCATGTCCATACTAAAGATTTGACTAAGATTAATAACACTCAGCTCTTGTTGCCAGGGAGCACTATCGTAACTCAATTAAAAAAAGAAGAGTCTGAAGTTAACAAAGGATTTTATCAAGTCGAAATCGGAGAAGAGACAAAGATAAACTTCATTCCATTAGAAAACAGTCGAAAGTTCTTTTACAAAGAATTGGAACTTAAATCAGATGTTACAATAAGAGATCAAATAGAAGGAGTTCTAAGCGAAACATTAAAAGAAGAATTCAAGAAGAAGCCAATAGTCAAAATAAAGATTTTCGGCAGGGAAACTGGCATAATAGAAAAAGAGTTGAGAGAAATAGAGAAGAAATTCTCCGATCAAGCAATAATATATTTCCAGAAAGAATTGGAATCCGAGGAGATGAGCAAAAAAATCGAGTTGTTGAGAAATTTAAGGGAAAGAAAATTGTCGATCGAAGAAACTGGTTTGCAGATATTGAAGAAGAACCTCGACGAGTTGAAATTCACATCTGCATTCGATTACGAGAGTTTATTCAGACTACTAAGTGATGGCGAAACTGATAAGGCTTTAGATATTTTGACTGGCGAACAAAAGACTCTATCCATGTTTAAGGGAGAATCATGATAACCAAAGTTAAATTAAAGAATTTCCGTTCACATCTGGATTCAGAATTTAATTTCTCTAGTGGGACGAATGCTTTAGTCGGAATTTTAGGGAGTGGCAAGTCCAGTGTCATGAATGCCTTATGCTTCGGGTTGTTCGGAACCTTTCCTGATCTCCAAGGCAAAAAGATCAAATTGGACGATTTGATAATGAACAAACCTTCTGTGAAAGACCAAGCAGAAGTGGAAGTTGAATTCCAAGTCGATGAAAAAACTTATTCTGTGATGAGAACTATTGAGAGAGGCAAAGGTACGACTTATTCTGAAATAAGAGAAGGCGAAAAACTTCTTGATGCTCCTAACACACAAAGAGTGACTGAGTTAGTCGAGAGGGTCTTGAAGATAAACTATGAGTTATTCTCCAAAGCCATATACTCTGAACAGAATGCATTAGATTATTTCTTGAGGTTGCCTCGTGGAGAAAGAATGAGGAGAATCGACAATTTATTGACGATTGATAAGTTTGAAACAGCAAGGTCTTCTGCAGTTTCTTTAAGGAATAAATTGGTCGAAAGAAAATTAGGCAAACAAAGCATAATCGAACAGACAGATATAGAGAAATTAAAGAAACTCGTTGGAGAAGTGAAAGAAGATTTGGACAACTTGAGAAAAGATAAGTTAGAAGTATCGGCTTAAGTAGAAGCTTTGGAGAAACAAAGAAGTGAGATGGAAATAGAAGTGAAGAAATTAGAGCAACTGAACAAAGATTCAAATTACTTCAAGGAACAAGAAAAGTCAGTAGAATCGGCAATAGAAGAGAATAACAAGTTCATAAAAGAAATTCGGGACTTGTTGAAAGGCAGGACTAAGCAAGACATAGAAAAAAACCTGAAAGAATTTTCTGAGAAGGTTAAAGATTTAGAAAGTAAATTGACTGAGAAGAGAAAAGACCAAGAAAAATTGACTGAGTTGATATCTGAATCGAGAACAAAAATTGATTTTCTGGAAAAAGAAAAGATGGGAAAACTGGAGGCAGATATTTCTACGAAACTCTCCATCAAAGAAATGATAACTGAGATAAAGAAGAAATACGGTCAAAAACCTCTAGAAAAAATGAAGAAACAAAAAGATGAATTGGACGATTTAATCAAGAAAATAACTTCATTCTCAACCAAATTATCAGAGACAAAAGAGATACTTGATCAGATCTATCAGTTGAAGGATTATTGTCCTATCTGTCAATCCAAACTCACACCTGCTAAGAAGAAAACACTGATAAAAAACCAGAAAGAAAAGATAGAAAAAATCGAGAAGGAAATCAAGAGTTTGGAAAAAGAAAAAGGAATGAAGGAAGAGGATTTCAAATCGATAGAAGATGTCGTTGACAAGTTTAAACACTTCCTGATAGAAGTAGAAGGTCTTGACGAGATGCAATCCCAGTTAAAAGATCTGAAAAAAGTACATTCAAAATCGATCAAAACACTCGAATCATACCAGAAGAATCTTAATGCTATTAAAATCGACATTTCAAACCTGCAGAAAGAAATTGAGAATACTGAGACAGACGAGAAGAAATTATCCTTACTCTATTCTAGGATTCCTGAGATCGAGAAGAAAAAAGAGCGTTTGACCTACCTGAATTCCAGATTAGAAGATGTTAGACTGAAGCTTACAGATATAAACAAAAAATTGGAAGGGCAGGATGTAGAGAAATTAAGAAAAGAATTCACTGATGTTGTTAGCAAGAAGTCAGAATTAGAGGAAAGATTGAAGAACTTGACTGAGATGTTCAAAGAAAAAGAGTCCAGAAAAAATGAAGAAGAGGAAAAAATCAAGATGGTCGAGACTCAGAAATCTGAAGTCGTGGAGTTGGAGAAAATTATCAAAGACTTGAAGATATTTGAAAAAGCATTAGAAGAGACGCAAGTTCAGTTGAGGACAGAGTTTATAGAAGCTGTCAATTTTACGATGAGCCAAATCTGGACTAATCTTTATCCGTATGAGGATTTCGTCAGCATCGGTTTAAACATAGAAGAAGGAGATTATGTTCTACAATTAAAAACAAGGACTGGAGATTGGATTAATGCCGATGGGATTGCATCTGGTGGTGAACGTTCTATTGCTTGTCTAGCTTTAAGGGTTGCTTTTTCTTTAGTTTTAGCACCGAATTTAAAAATGATCATATTAGATGAACCAACGGCAAATTTAGACAGATCGGCCATCACAGAATTAGCGAATACTCTCAGAGAAAAAATCAGTGAATTCGTGGATCAAACCTTCATTATCAGTCACACACCAGAATTGGAAGATGCTGTAACAGGATTTGCGTATCGCCTGGGAAGAGATAAGACGACGGATGGTTCGACGGAAGTAATCAAATTGAATTGATTTCAAACATAATAAAACTTTAACCTTCCTTTATGTAGATGTTACCAGAATCTTAATCCCTTCTTAAAATATTTTCTGTATAATTCATCAACTCTTCTCTGATCTATTCTTTTTCCAAAACATTTATGCGGCACTAACCCACCAGAGAATTTTTTCGGTATATGGAGTAATTCATGGATTAGAGTTTTTTCTTGTTCTTCTTTACTTAACTTATCGAACCTTGGATGTATTACTTCGATGATGTAATGTGATTTAACTTTCAAGGCCTTCTGCCACACTCTTGACAAACCCCAAATCCTTGCCACTGCCCTGGACCTAGAGCCATAGCTTCTCATACAGACAATTCTACTACCATCTAGATGTTCATAATTTATGATTTTCAGTATTGAGTTTATTTTTCCCTGAATATCTGGTGCAAACTCAAACCGCATAACAATTTTTTGTTTTTTAATTAGAAAAAGACTTTCAAAAATTCAAGTAGAACAGTTTTAAGACTTACTTTTGATGAAATTTAATTTTAATTACTTCTTTTCATCAATATTTCAATGATGAAATCTAAGGGTCTTGATAAAAAAACAACAAATACGATTTTAACTGCTCAAAAGAATGAAATCACAGAGCATTTTATCTACGACAGATTATCTCAGTCAGTGAAAGATTCTCACAATAAAAAAATCCTAAAGCATATCTCGAATGAGGAACTTAGGCATCATAATTTTTGGAAAAAATACACTCATGCAGATGTAGAGCCAGATAAGTTGAAGATATGGTGGTATTATCTTATCTCAAGAATCTTTGGGATAACATTCGGGATTAAATTGATGGAGAAGGGCGAAGAGGATGCTCAGACAACATACGGGAAGATAGCCAAATATATACCATCTGCCAAGAGTATCGTAAAAGATGAAGATGAACACGAAAAAGAACTCACGAATATGATAGACGAAGAAAGACTTAGATATGTTGGTTCTATGGTTTTAGGCTTGAATGATGCGTTAGTAGAACTTACTGGAGCATTAGCAGGTTTTACTTTTGCCCTACAGAATACACGATTAATCGGAGTAACTGGTTTAATTACTGGGATCGCTGCATCTTTGTCAATGGCTACATCAGAATATTTGTCTACTAAATCAGAACAAAGTGGTAAAGATCCTCTAAAGGCGTCTATCTATACTGGTGTTGCATATGTTCTTACAGTGATGTTTTTGATATCCCCTTATCTAATTCTAACTAACGTGTATTTCTGCTTGGGTCTAGCAATCCTTGATGCCATCATCGTGATTCTAATATTCACGTTTTACGTGTCCATTGCGATGGATATTCCATTTAAGAAGAGATTTTTGGAGATGGCGTTAATTAGCCTGAGTATAACTGCTCTGACTTTTGTTATAGGTTATCTTGTGAGGATATTATTGAATGTAGAGATTTGAAGTTTTACTTCTTCCGCCGTTCTCAAGGACTATATCCCAGTCTTTTTCTCTTTTATACGATTTCTCTAATTTTGTCTAACACCCGCGGATTTATAGAAACTCTACCAGGTTTCATTAGGAGCAAATAACCTTCATTTATCAATTCTTTAACTACTCTTTCAATGATTTTCATATCTCTTTCATGCTTTGGTAGACCTTGACGGAAATCGTCTATCGACATATGTCTTCTACCAATATAAGTATGTCTGTAAGCCTTTCTGAGTATATGCACTTTCAGTTTTTCCATGGATTTTATTAGAATGCTTTTGTTGATAAGGCTTTAGTCAATTTTTTATAATTTAAAACTATAATAATTAGATTTATAAACTTTAAACTTTAATAGATAGTAAGTGATTATATGGAAAAATCAGCCTTTGTAAGAGTTTTCGGGGATTCTCCAATAGTCAGAGTTATAGACTTCTTACTGACTGAAAGAGGACTGTATGACTACACCTTAAAAGACATAGCTGAGAACTCAAATGTTTCATTCGTTACTCTACAAGGAATATTCCCCAAACTAGAAAAGATAGGCATAGTAAAGATGACCAGAAGAATAGGTAAGGCAAAGTTGTGCATGTTGAACGAAGAGAACTTGTTAGTTCAAAAACTGGTCAGGTTGGACAAAGAGATCTCAGATTACTTTATTGAAAGAGAGTTGAAAAAACAAACTGTTGAAAAACTGATAAAAGTTAGATGACTTTTTGGAATATTTTTTTAAATGTTATAACCTCATATGTACAAAATAAGAGAAGAAGAAAGGTGTTTGAAAAATGGTTAAAAAGGCTAAGGTAGACTATGACTATGAGAATGATGTCCTTTATGTGTATACTGGAGAGAAGGTTAAGGATAGTCTAGATATCGAGAATTTTGTGATAGACTTTTCTTCGGATAACAAAATAGTTGCCGTTGAAGTTTTAGATGCATCAAGAGTGCTGAGTAAAATGCTCCAGATCGATTTAAACAAGGATGTTTTATCAGGAGTAAAAGAGGCTGGAATTAACATTTATCAAGGCAGAGAGATACTTTACGTAGTATTGATGTTTCCAATAATAGTTAATAAACAGAGGGTAGATGTAAAAGTACCTATACCGACAGCAGTGGCAGCTGTTTCTGTGTAGTTTTTTAATATATATTAAAACTTAGTCGTTATCTCATCTTTTATTATCCTTGATAACACATCAGAGAGAATTGGAATTAAATGTAGAATTTAAATCTTTTAACTGCTTCAATTAATACATGCAAACTTTGAGTCATGCCGATTTTGAAAACGTAGCAAAAAAGTTAGGAGAATTCATGCAATATACACAAAGACTTGAATCAGGCGATTCTTATTTAATTGTCAACAGAAATTCTCCTGCTTTGACAAATGCAGCAGTTTTTGCAGCTGAAAATTATGGGTTGCGTGTTAGAACTCCATTCAATCTTCGTGCTCAAAAAGCATACGAGCATTTTCCTCCGAGTCTTTTAAAGTTACTTAGAGAGAAAACGCCTAAAGGCGGAATAAGTTTTTTTGATTATACTAAAAATCCAGATTGGAATTTAGAAGAGAGAGGGGCAAGAATAGAATTTCTTAAAGGAACTATAGAGCAAGTGCCAACAAGATGGGGACATTCTCCAGGCATAACTTTGGATATGGCTGTTAATGGTCCGTTACAATGTGACTATAAAAAAATGGCCGAACAGGCTGAACTCATGTTAGAACAGTTATACAACGTTAAAGAATTGCATATAACTGCTCCTGGTGGTACTGATATTAGAATCAAAATTCCAAAAGAAGTTAAGTTTGACACAGATTGTATCATAGTAAAGAATATTTATGGCTTACCAGGTAAATTCGGTAATCTTCCTATTGGAGAAGATTGGTGCGAAAAATCTGTTGATGTTGAAGTTTTAGATAAAGCAACTGGTAAGAAAACAATTCAATCTTATCCCGTTAGGTT
>Ga0172363_10000824_pt1 | contig 24190 bp, 20 predicted proteins | sample LakKivs2_kivu2a2_FD_114541 | JGI IMG/M metagenome (GOLD analysis project Ga0172363, IMG submission 114541) | Sediment microbial communities from Lake Kivu, Rwanda - Sediment s2_kivu2a2 | ecosystem: Environmental > Aquatic > Freshwater > Lake > Sediment | place: Rwanda: Western Province, Lake... | reverse complement strand
GGGGCGCTCTCCCGGCCGTCGGGGGGGGCGTCGGTGCTCGGCACGTTCGGCAGCCGTTTCGTGGGGCTTCAGGCGCGAGGCTGCAGGATCGCCGCCAGGGAAACCGACGAATGTGGAAAGACCATCGCGAGGCCGACGGCGTTGCCGGGGAACGCAGGCCTCTGGCCCGGAGATGGCTTGACGTGATACAAAGCGGCCAGTCTTCTGTTCGATTCAGCAAGGGGGAAACCATGCGACTAGTTTCGAGTCCGATGCTCCTGACCGTTTGTCTATCTCTGTGTGCTTGTGGCGGCAGATCGTCGTCCCCGATCCGTCCGGACGCAGCCGCGCCGACTGCCACTGGCGGAAGCGCGGGCGCCGCCGAGGCTGGAGGCGGGGGCCAGGGAGGCGCCACCGCGGCCGATACAGCCTCGGCTTTCGTCGACTCGGGCGCCGCCTCGGAGGACACGACCGCGGCTCGTGTCGACGGTGCGCCGGGCGCGCCTCTCGATGTGGCCGGGGCTGCCTCGCTCGTGGGTCTGTGGGATGGCGTGTATCGCGTACAGGCCGACGGCAGCGTCGGCGAACCGATTCCGTTCGTGGTGCTGATAGATGATGCAAACACGGTGTACCTCGCGGCCGGCGATAGCTCGGACCGTGGAACGGGCACCATTTCGGCGTCCGGAGACGTGCTCATCACGGTCGTCGGCACCGCGAGTGACACGGTCACATACACGGGTCACATCAGCGGCGACAGCGGCAGCGGTACGTGGCGGAATACGGTCAGCGGTCATGCCGGGCCGTGGGTCGTGACTCGCCGTCCGGGTGGGGCGCTTCCGCCCGGCGCACGCGCGACTTGCGAGGAGATCGGTCCTTGCACCTCGGATCCGGACGCCAACCCCGCGCAGACCAGGGCAGACTGCATGTTCGCTCTGGCGCAGCCCGGGCCCGCGATAGATCTGATGCTCGATCGGATCTCCGCTTGCCGACCCGCGGCCACCTGTGAGCTGCTCTGGCGCTGCTTTGCGCAAGGCGCCCTCGACCAGGTTCACGTGGCCCCGAGCGGAGACGACGACCGCGATGGCGTTACGCCCGCCAAGGCGAAGAAGACCCTGAACGCCGCCATCAACGCCACGCGCGCCGGCGGCACCGTGCTGGTGGCCGCGGGAACCTACGCGGAGAACGTTCTCGTCACGCGACCGGTGACCATACTGGGTGGCTTCGATGCCGACTTCTCGCGCGTGGACAGCGTTGCCTCGCCCGTTACCCTCGACGGCCGCGGGCTCGACGCGGTCATCACCGTGTTCACTCCAACCGATTCCCCGCACCCCTTGGTGCTCAAGGGGCTGCGCATCGTCAACGGCAATTCCTCCGGGGCCTTCGGCGGGGCCGGGGGCGGCCTTCGGTTGGGCGGTCCGACGGCGAAACAGGTCGTGATCGAGGACTGCGTCTTTCGGGGCAATCGTGCCGCCGGGAACGGCGGAGCGATACAGGCGGGTGACGTGAGCCTCTCCGTGTCCGCGTCTGCCTTCGAAGACAACATCGCCGGCGGCGGGGCGGGCGGCGCGATCGACACCAACCGCGCGGTACTGACGGTATCGAATTGCACCTTCCGCGCCAACCGGGCGGGCGAGTGGGGCGGGGCCATCAACACCTGGCAGAGCCAGGCGGCCATCACGGGCTGTACCATCACCGGCAACACGGTCGGCAAGGGCGGCGGCGGCATCAGCATGGGGCCGAGCAACGCGGCGAAACACTCTCTGAAGGACACCACGGTCACGGACAACACGCCCAACAACATCCACGGGCAGTACACCGACCTCGGCGGCAACGTGGTTCGATAGAAGGCATCCGTTCGGGCGCTTGCATTGTCGCGTTACGAAAGGCATGCGATTGATGTGGTACCGGCCAGCGCCCATGACACAGCACCCCTACAAGATCCTACGCGTCAGCCCCGGGTTGCGGCAGGGCGGGGCCGAGCGCCAGTTGCTTGAGCTTCTTCTCCGAAACAGAAGTTCGCGATGTTCACGGTGATTACGCATTCAAGCTTCTTGCGGACGCACACCTCGGGGACACCGTTCCATGGCATAGTGGACCGACATGTCTCGCCAGCTTGCTTCAGTGATGGTGCTCTCGCTTGGCCTCGTCCCCGCGCTCCCGCTGCGCGCGGCCGGACTCGCCGACACGCCGGTGCGTGCGCCGGAGATTCCTTCGACAACGCGCGCGGGTCTGCTTGCCGCGGCCGATGCCGCGGTCGCCGCGGGCGATCTGCAGCTTGCACGCTGCCACTGGCGCTTCGTGGACCAACCACAGGGGAGTTCGGGCGGATTGAGTGCCGCGCGCCTGGGCTACGAGAAACCCGCAACCCGAAGCGATCTCCATGGCGACTAACCATGCCCATTCCCCTCGTCTCACCCGGTACCTCGAAGAGCTCGCGGCCCAGCCCATCGTCCCCAGCGTCGCCGCGTTTCTTGCCGGCCTGGACGCCATCGAAGCCCAGTCGCCCAAGGTCGCCCTAGGCGATCGTTGCCGAGCTGCGGGACCAGCGCAGCAACCTGAAGCTCATCGCCAGCGAGAACTACTGCTCGCTGGCTACGCAGTTGGCGCAGGGCAACCTGCTCACGGACAAATACGCCGAAGGCTTCGCGGGCCATCGCTTCTACGCCGGTTGCGACAACGTGGACACGATCGAGAACGAGGCCAGCGAGCTGGCGTGCCGACTCTTCGACGCCGATCACGCCTACGTGCAGCCGCACTCCGGTGCCGACGCCAATCTGGTGGCGTTTTCGTCCATCCTCGCGGCGAAGACGGAGGCGCCCTTCCTGGCCAAGACGGGCGACGGGAATCCCGCACACCTCACGCGCGACCAGTGGAACCAGCTGCGCGCCCGGCTGCAGGGCCAACGCCTGCTCGCCCTCGACTACTACCGGAAAAAGAAGCGTGCGCATCACCGTCAGCATCGACGACGCGGATGCCCCGCGCTTGCTCGCGATCCGAGTCGCGGATCTGCTGCGCGCCGGTCTGCGCGATCTCGACTGCACAGAATTCGGGCGCCGGGAGCCGCAGCCTCCTGCCACGCAACCACGGCCTCTTGCCGCCTCCGGGGTATCGAGCATGATGCCGGCACCCGGTTCCTCGGCGCCATCGGGCTTCGAGCGGTGGGCCCTCCACGGTGGGGTGGGCACGCTGTGGGAAAACGGCGACCTCGGCGCGGGATTTGCCGCACACCTTCGGCTTGGCTCGGTTCGGGGGCAAGCCCGGTCGCCTTGGCAACCTAGCTCCAGGTCGTGACCCACGAGGTGAAAGGAGAAATCTCATCATGAGCAGGCATCTTGCGCGCGTGAGGGGCATCGCCGTTTTCGCATCGGCCGCGGCCGCACTTGGTTTGGGCACGCCCGCCTGTGTGAACGAGGAACGGGTGGAAGGTCCTGAACCCACGGGTTTTGAAGTCATCGCCAGGTCGGTGGCAAGGCTTGCGGGCGCAACCGTGGAAGAGGCTGTAGGCGGCGGCTCCTGTTCCACCAAGCAGGTCGAGGGTCTTTCACGGCAGATCATCGACATGTTCAACTGCGCCCACTCCGGGCTCATGGTCCCGGTTCCGGCGGTGTCCAACCTGTCGCTTTCAAGCTCGGTTTTCCCCTACTTGCAGAAGCCTGCGCGGGACGGATTGGTGGCTGCGCTCGGCGCGAGCACACAGAGGATGTCAGTGAATTCGATGCTGCGCACGGTTGCTTCGCAGTACCTGCTCTACCGCTGGTATCAGGCGGGGACGTGCGGGATTTCTCTGGCCGCCACCCCGGGAACCTCCAATCACGAACAGGGATTGGCGATTGACGTGATGGAATACGCCGCATGGAGACCCCTTCTGGAGAACAACGGCTTTTCGTGGTTTGGTAGCAGCGATGCCGTGCACTTCGACTTCACGGGAGGCGGAACGATCAATGCGAAAGGAGAGGATGTGCTGGCCTTCCAGAGGCTATGGAACCAGCACCATCCGACCGACCTCATCCCCGAAAGCGGCGTCTACAGCACAGAGACCGGCAATCGCCTGAGCCTCTCTCCCGCCGACGGCTTTCCTGGCGGTGTTTCCTGCGGGAACATTGGCAGCGGCGGGGCGGGCGGGACGACGGGAAGGGGCGGAGCGACGGGAAGGGGCGGGGCGACCAGCTCAAGCGGCACGACCTCGACGGGCGGGAGGACTTCGACCGGAGGTGCGCCCGGTTCGGGCGGCACGACCTCGACGGGCGGGAGGACTTCGAGCGGAGGCGCGCCCGGTTCGGGCGGCACGACCTCGACGGGCGGGATCCTGGGTCAAGGCGGCGCGGCGGCGACCGGAGGCGCAGCCGTGAGGGCCGGATCGGGCGGCACGGCAGCAGCAGAGGGAAGAGGCGGCAGCTCCGGCGGGGCGACCGAAACCGGCACGGGAGGCGGCAGCGGAGCCGCCGGCGATGCAAGCGCATCGGGCGGGTCCGGTCGCGATGCCGCCGTGTCCGCTGTTGTGCACGAGGCAGGCTGCTCCTTCATCCTGGCCGGCCGGCCGACTCGCAGCTTGTCGGGCCTTTTGCCGCTGACGATGACCGTCGTTGCCATGATCTTCCGTCGCCGCCCCAAACGCCGGCGTCGCGCTCCCGTCTGAGTCGTAAGACACCAGAGCGGCAGCCGCGTGGTAGGGTTTCAGGCGCCAGGCTGCAGGGGTGGGGGTGAAATCGGCCGCCTCTGTCGGCGTGCGTCTGCAGAATAGTCTGCAGGGCCTCGCTGGAGACTATTCCGCAGGCGGGGACGGGGCTGGCTTGAGCGCGTTGAAAGCGGATTGGAATTCTCCCATTTCGGTGTGGCACGGGGCTTGCCATAGCATTGGCAAAAAGAAGCGAGCCGATGGGCCCGCAAGGAGCAAGTTCATGAAGTCGCTGTTGTCTGCATTCGTTCTCACCGGTCTTCTCGTGACCTCGGGCGCTGCCGTGTCCGCCGCGTCGGCTGCCCCCGCCAAGGCCGCGGCCAAGCAAGCCGCGCCCAAGGTGTTCAGCGCGCCCCAGAAGGTAGGCACCAAGGCCACCTGCCCGGTCACGGGCGAGGAATTCACCATCAGCAAGGACACCGAGCACTCGGAGCACAAGGGCAAGCACGTCTACTTCTGCTGCCCGGGGTGCAAAAAGCCGTTCGACAAGGATCCCGAAAAGTATACCAAGTAGCTCATGTTTTGACGGCGAGGCGGTCATGAATCCGGGCAGGCGCATCTGGCTCCGGCCGATTGCAGGCCTTTGCCTGATACCGGCCGCGGCTTTGGCCGAGACGCACGCGCCTTTGCGCCCTGGGCTCACCGAGGATCCGGTGCTGCGCGACCTGGTGGCCGAGGCGATGGCCAAGCGGCCCGAGGTGGCGCGGGCGCGGGCCCAAATCGCCGCCGAGGCAGAGCGGGTGCCGCAGGCCCGGACCTTGCCCGATCCCACCCTGTCGCTCGGCATCCAGAACGACGGGTTCGGCGGCATCGAAATCGGCAAGATGCCGTCGAGCTGGCTCTACATCGTCGCGGCGCAGACGATCCCCTGGCCAGGCAAGCGTGGCCTCAGAAGCGAGCTGGCCGGGCTCGACGGCAAAGCCGCGGACGCGGACCTGCGCCGCGTGCTCTTGCGAGCCGCGGCAGACATGGAGCGGGCCTACCTCGACGTGCTGCTGGTTCGCGCCCGGCTGGGCCTGCTTGGGCAAACCGAAACCTTGTGGAAGCAGGCGGAAGCCGCCGCGCGCGCCCGCTACGAGGCGGGCGAGGCGGCGCAGTCCGACCTGCTGCGTGCGCAGCTCGAACGCGGGCGGCTGCGCCAGCAGCGCTTCTTCCTTGAGGCTGACGAACGCAGGCGCCTGGTCGTCCTCAATCGCCTGCGCGGACGCGGGGCGAGCGATAGCGTGCCGGCCGACCGCAGCCTTGCTGATCTTCCTGATCCCGACCCGGTTGACGTGGAGCAGGCCGTTGCCGCGGCCGTGGCCGTCAGCCCCGAGATGGAAAAGGCGCAGCTCTCCGCCCGGTCGGCGGATCGGCGGGTGGACCTGGCGAAGAAAGAGCGCTGGCCCGACCTGACCGTGAGCGCCGGGGTCATGCCTCGCGGGGGAGACTTCCCCACCATGTGGCAGGCGGGAATCGCCTTCAACGTGCCCCTGTGGTCGCTCGGCAAGCAGGCGCGGGCCATGGCCGAGAACCGGTCGCGCGGGCAGGCCGTGCGCAGCGGGGCCGAGGCTATTCGCCAGGTGCTCGCGCAGCGGGTGCGCGAGCGGGCGGAGCTGCTGGCGTCGCTGGTCGCAACCCGTCGCCTGTACCGCTCGGCGATCTTGCCCGGGTCGCAGGCCGTGGTCAAAAGCGCGCTTCTGCAGTATCAGGTCGGTCGCGCGCCCTTCGCATCCGTGCTCGATGCCCTGTCTGGGTATTTGGCCGACGAGAACGGCTTTCTCGAATCGGTCGCAACCGCGCAGCGCATCGCCATCGCGGAGCGCGAGGTGAGTCTGGAATCGCCCGCAGGCCCCGAGGCCGCTGCGCCGGCTTCATCGCCCGCGACCGGGGCCGCGGCGGACGAGCAGGCGGGCGGCGAAGGCGCCGCCGCAACCATGTCACGCATGTAGGGAAGAGCATGGCACAGGGCGAAGACCAGCATAAGACCGAGGCCGCGCCGCCGTCCGCGCCGAGGTCAGGGACGCGCGTGGTGCTCGCTTTGCTCGCCGGCATCGTCCTCGGTGCGGTCGGAATGAGATGGGTTCCGGCCCAGCACGAGCCGCCGCGGGCGGAAGAAGCGCCCGCGACAAGCGCCCCGAAGCCGGGCCTCTTTCACTGCCCCATGCACCCCGCCATCACCTCGGATCACCCGGGCGATTGTCCGATCTGCGGCATGAAGCTGGTCGCGGTGGATCCGGAAAAAACCGAGGCCAAGGCCCCGCCGGTCCCAGGCATGGCGGCGGTCGCCATCGATCCGACGCGGCAGCAGCTCATCGGCCTGCGCACCGCGCGCGCGCGGGAAGGTGCCCTCGCCGGCACCTGGCGCACCGTCGGTCGCATCGAGGTCGCGCCCACTCGCGTGCGCAAGACCAACGTCAAGGTCGACGGCTTCGTCGAGCGCATCTTCGTGGACTTCGTGGGCCAGGGCGTGCGCAAGGGGCAGCCGCTCTTCTCCATCTACAGCCCGAGCCTTCTGGCGGCGCAGCAGGAGTATCTTCTGGCCCTGCAGACGCGCGACGCGGCCGCCAGGGCAGGCGGTGGCGCAGAAGCGAACGACGGGCTCGTGGAGGCGGCCCGGCGCCGGCTCGAGCTGTGGGACGTACCCGAGGGTGAAATCGAGCGCCTGGCGCAGACCCGCGAGGCGAGCAAGACCCTGGCCGTGACTTCGCCCATCGCCGGCGTCGTGACAGCCAAGAACATAGTCCAAGGTGCGCGCGTGACCCCGGGCGAAGCGCCCTACGAGATCACGGATCTCGGCGAAGTGTGGGTCATGGCCGATGTGTACGAGAGCGACCTTCCCCGCGTGCACGCCGGCATGAAGGCCACGCTGGCTCTGGCGAGCTATCCCGGCCGCGCATTCTCGGGTCGCGTGGCCTTCGTGGATCCGCTGCTCGACCCGAACACGCGCACCCTCAAGGCGCATCTCCACTTCGCCAACCCCAAGCGCGAGCTCAAGCCCGGCATGTTCGGCGAGGTGGTGCTGGAGGGCAGCGCGAGAAACGCCCTCCTCATTCCCGGCGACGCGGTCATTCACGCGGGTGGCGAGGACGTGGTCTTCGTCGCGGGGCCCGCGGGCGTCTTTTCCCCGCGCGTGGTCGTGATCGGCGGCAAGAGCGGGGACGACGTCGAGGTGAAGAGCGGGCTTGGCGACGGCGAGGCCGTGGTAACCCGGGCCAACTTCCTTCTCGACTCCGAGTCGCGGCTGCGCGCCTCCCTGGCCGCCGCGGGAGCGAAATAGCCGTGCTCGGCCGAGTCATACGTTTTTCGGCCGAGAATCGCTTCCTGGTCCTGGCTGCCACCGCCGTCGCCGTCGTGCTGGCGGTGTTCGCGATGCGCAACATCGCCCTCGATGCCTTGCCGGACCTCTCGGACACCCAGGTCATCGTCTACTCGCGCTGGGATCGCAGCCCGGACCTCATCGAGGACCAAGTCACGTATCCCATCGTCACCGCCCTCCTCGGGGCGCCCAAGGTGAAAACCATACGCGGCTTCTCCGATTTCGGATCGAGCTTCGTCTACGTCATCTTTGAAGACGGCACCGACATCTACTGGGCCCGCACCCGCGTTCTCGAGTACCTGTCCAAGCTGTCGGCCCAGCTTCCGGTCGGGGTCACGACCGAGCTCGGCCCCGACGCCACGAGCCTGGGCTGGGTCTTCCAGTACGCCCTGGTGGAGCGTTCCGGCAAGCACACGAACGACGAGCTGCGCAGCTACCAAGACTGGTTCCTGCGCTATGCAGTGCAGGCCGTGCCCGGCGTGGCCGAGGTGGCCGGCGTGGGCGGCCATGTCCGCCAGTACCAGGTGGCCGTGGATCCGAACAAGCTTGCGGCCTACGGGCTGCCCTTCACCACGGTGGTCGAAGCCGTGCGCAAGGGCAACGCCGACGTGGGCGGCCGGCTTCTGGAAATGGCGGGGCGCGAGTACATGGTGCGCGGCCGCGGCTATGTGAAGTCGATCGGCGATTTGGAGAAGATCGTCCTGCGCAGCCAGAGCGGCACGCCCATCACGGTGGCCGACGTGGCCACCGTGTCGCTGGGCCCGGAGATGCGGCGGGGCGTGGCCGACTACAACGGCCAAGGCGACGTGGTGGGCGGCATCGTGGTCATGCGCCAGGGCGAGAACGCCCTGCACGTCATCGACCGGGTGAAGGCCAAGCTCGACGAGATCAAACCCTCGTTGCCCGCCGGGGTCGAGGTGGTGACCACCTACGACCGCTCGGATCTCATCGAGCGCGCCATCGACACCGTGTCCGACAAGCTCGTCGAGGAAATCATCATCGTTTCCCTCGTCATTCTGCTCTTCCTTTGGCACGTGCCCTCGGCCGTGGTGCCCATCCTGACCATTCCCACGAGCGTGATCCTGGCCTTCATTCCGATGTACCTCATGGGCGTGAGCGCGAACCTCATGTCCCTGGCCGGGATCGCCATCTCCATCGGCGTGCTCGTCGACGGCGCCATCGTCGAGGTGGAGAACGCCTACAATCGCATCCACCTGTGGCAGGCGAGCGGCGGCAAGGGCGATTTCCACAAGGTGCGCCTGGCCGCGCTCATGGAGGTCGGGCCGTCGGTGTTCTTCTCCTTGCTGGTCATCGCCGTGGCCTTCGTGCCGGTCTTCACCCTGGTCGACCAGGAAGGGCGGCTGTTTCGGCCGCTCGCGTGGTCCAAGAACCTGGCCATGGCCATCGCAGCCGTCCTGGCACTCACGCTGGATCCGGCCCTGCGCATGCTCTTCGCTCGCATCGAGCCCTTCCGCTTCCGGCCGCGGCCCCTGGCCTGGCTCGCCACCGCGCTGTTCGTGGGCAAGTACCACGCCGAAGATCGCCACCCCGTAAGCCGCCTTCTTCATCGCATCTACGAGGGCCCGTGCCGCTTCGTCGTCCGCCACGCCAAGGCCACGGTGCTCGCGAGCCTGCTCGTGGTCGGCTTGAGCATTCCCGCCTACTTCAAGCTGGGTTCCGAGTTCATGCCGCCGCTTCGCGAGGGCTCGCTCCTCTACATGCCCTCGGCGGTGGAGCCGGGCATCTCCGTGGCCGAGGCGCAAAAGGCGTTGCAGGTACAGGACAAGATCCTGATGACCTTCCCCGAGGTCGCGCGCGTGTTCGGCAAGGCGGGCCGGGCCGGGACGTCCACCGATCCGGCGCCGCTCTCGATGATGGAGACGACCATCCTCCTCAAGCCTGAATCCGGGTGGCGACACAAACCGCGTTGGTATTCGAGCTTCGCGCCCGAGTGGCTGCAATCGCTACTGCGACCGCTTTGGCGTGATCGCCTGAGCGAGGACGAGCTGATCGCCGAACTCGACCGCGCCCTGCAACTGCCCGGCATCAGCAACGCCTGGACCATGCCCATCAAGGGCCGCATCGACATGCTCTCGACCGGCATCCGGACCCCGGTCGGCATCAAGGTGAGCGGCTCTGACCTCGGCGCGATTCAGTCGGTCGCGGTGGACGTGGAGGCCATCCTGGGCAAGCTGCCCGAGACACGCAGCGTGCTGGCGGAGCGGCTGGCGGGCGGCAGGTTCGTCGATTTCGTGCTCGATCGCGACAAGCTCGCCCGCTACGGGCTGTCCGTCGATGATGCCAATGCCATGGTGATTACCGCGGTGGGCGGCGACAACCAGACCACGACCGTCGAGGGGCGCGGGCGATACGGCGTGAACGTGCGCTACGCGCGCGACTTCCGCGAGGACTTGCCGGCCCTGCGCCGTGTCCTCTTGCCGCTTCCCGACGGCAAAGGGCAGATTCCGGTGTCCGAGATCGCCGAGGTCAAGCTGGCCGAGGGGCCGGCCATGATACGGGACGAGAACGGTCTTGTTGCCGCCTACGTCTACGTCGACTTCGACACTGCCAAGGTCGACGTGGGCAGCTACGTGGAGCGCGCCAAGCAGAAAGTCGCGGCCGAGCTCAAGCCGCGGCCGGGCGTCACCCTCGCCTGGAGCGGTCAGTACGAGAACATGCTGCGCGTGCGGGACCGGCTGAAGGTCATCTTGCCCATCACCCTCGTGCTCATCTTCGTCCTGCTCTATCTCAACACCAGGTCCAGCTTCAAGGCCGCGGTGGTCATGCTGGCGGTGCCGTTCTCCGCCGTGGGCGCCATCTGGCTGCTCCATCTTCTGGGGTACAACCTCTCGATCGCGGTTTGGGTCGGGATGATCGCGCTCATGGGCCTCGACGCCGAAACCGGCGTCTTCATGCTGCTCTTCCTCGACCTGGCCCACGACGAGGCCCGCAAGCAGGGCCGGCTGCGCACCACCGGGGATCTGGTCGAGGCCATCATCCACGGCGCGGTCAAGCGCGTCCGCCCCAAGGCCATGACCGTGGCTGCCGCCATGATCGGCCTTCTGCCCATCATGTTCTCGACCGGCACGGGCGCGGATCTGATGAAGCGCATCGCCGCGCCCATGGTGGGCGGGCTCGCCACCTCGTTCGTGCTCGAACTGCTGGTCTACCCTGCCATCTACTACCTGTGGCGCCGCCGCGGGCTGCTTCGAGGGTGACGCTCCTCGCGACTCCGGCGCGAGTCTGAGCTAGTATGGGCCGAGGAAGAAGGTTCCCCATGACATCGATCGCCGCTCCGTCCCCCGCCGCCTTGTCGCGCTGGTTTCTGCTCACCTTGACGGTTTTGTCGTTCGCGCCCCTGGACGCGCGCGCCCAGCCCCGTGCCGAGCAGCGCGCGCGTCAGCTCGCGGCACGGCGCTACGCCGGCATGGCCGTGTCCCTGCCGCTCACCGCCTTTGCCAACGGGCTACGCGTCTGCCCTCGCGACACGCCCTCGGGTATCGTCGGCTACTGGCGCGTCACCCCCAAGGCCATGGATCTTATCGACGCGGAGCTGCTCAAGCACATGCGCAAGAGCGGCCTCGGCGAGCGGCTGCCGTTTTCGCCCAGGCTCTACCTGCGGCAGTACGCCGGATTCGTCCGCGACGGCATGCGCTTGGTCTACGTGAATGCCATCTTGGTCGAGAAGAATAGCCCCATGGTCGAGGAAGCCCAGAAGTCATTCCCCAGCTCTTGCTCGGCCATAAGCGGTTTCTGGGGCATCCAGTACGACCCCAAGACCAAGCAGTTCTCGGGCTTCGCCAAATAGGATGGTTGCGATGTGAGCGCCGTGACTGCGACCCAGCCTCAAGCGGGACGCATCCTCCTCGTCGACGACGACGAGAGCTTTCTCGAGGTCATGGCGTATCTCCTGGAAGAAGAAGGCTACGAGGTGGTGCGCGCGCGCAGCGGGCCCGAAGCCTTCGAGCGGCTTTCCGCCTCTGCCTTTCCCGTGATGGTGACCGACCTCAAGATGCCCGGCTTCGACGGCTTCGCCCTCCTCAAGAGGGCGCACGGGCTCGATGCCAACCTGCTCATCATCGTGACCACCGCCTTTGGCGACATGGGCACGGCCGTGGCGGCCATGAAGGCGGGCGCCTTCGATTTCCTGCCCAAGCCGTGCGACCGCGACCACTTCAAACTGACCGTGCGCCGCGCCCTCGAGCACGCCCGCCTGCGCCGCGAGGTGGGCGAACTGCGCGGCAGCAGCAGCGAGGGCAAGGCCTTGATCTTCGCCGCGCAGGCCATGGCCGACGTGGTGGCCACGGCCGAACGGGTGGCCGCATCGGACGCCACCATCCTGATTCTGGGCGAAAGCGGCACGGGCAAGGAGCTCCTGGCCCGGCGGATTCACCAGTCGAGCCCGCGCAGGGACGGCCCGTTCGTGGCGGTGAACTGCGGCGCGATTCCGCGCGACCTGCTCGAATCCGAGCTCTTCGGCCACAGCAAGGGCGCCTTCACGGGCGCCATCAGCGAACGCAAGGGCCGCTTTCTGCAGGCCGACAAGGGGACCTTGTTCCTCGACGAGGTCGCCGAGCTGCCGCTCGACCTTCAGACCCGCCTTCTGCGCGTGCTGCAGGAGAAGGTGCTGGAGCCGGTGGGCAGTGAGCGCTCCCTGCCGCTTAGCGTGCGGGTTTTGGCCGCCAGCAACCGGGACCTGGAAGAACGGGTCAGGCAAGGGCAATTCCGCCAAGATCTCTTCTACCGTCTGAACGTGGTGCCCTTGCGCATCCCGCCCCTGCGCGAGCGCAAGGAAGACGTCCTGCCCCTGGCGCGCCACTTCCTCGCCAAGCACAGCGGCGGCCGCGAGTGGGAAATCCCGCTCGCCACGGCCGAGCGGCTGGTGCGGCTGCCCTGGCCGGGCAACGTGCGCGAGTTGGAGAACCTGTGCCAGCGCGCCGCCCTGCTCGCCGAGGCTCCGGTGCTTTCCGTCGAGTTCTTGTCTGCGGGCGAGCCGGCCGCCAGGTCGGCCTTGCGCCTTTCCCTCGACGGGTTGGAATTGCCGAGGGACGGCATCTCGCTCGTCGACCTGGAGCGGGCCATCGTGGTGCGCGCCCTGGAGATGAACGACTACAACCAGAGCTCGACCGCGCGCTTTCTCCGCATCCCCCGCCACATCCTCCTCTATCGCATGGAGAAGTTCGAGATTCCGGCCAAGGGTAAGGCATGAGCGGACGTTTCACGCGGTCGCTGTCGGGCCGAGCCTGGCTCTTCATCTGGCTGCCCGTGGTGGCCATCACCGCGGCGCACTTCGGGACCCCGCCGGCGCACGAGTGGCTGCACGATGTGCTGCGCCGCCTGTACTACATCCCCATCATCGTCGGCGCCTTCCTCTTCGGCCTGCGCTTCGCTTTCGCCACCTCGCTGGCGGTGACCGTGCTCTACCTCCCGCACGCATTCTGGCTCCTCGGCCCGCACGCCCACCGTCACGGCATGATTCACATCGATCCCACCGGTACGGCCAACAAGATCCTGGAGCTGGTGCTCTACAACGTGGTGGCCCTGGTCACCGGGCTGCTCGTGGAAAGGGAGCGGCGCGCGCGCCGGGAGGTGGAGCGCAAAGTGGTCGAGATGCAGGCCATGGAGCGCCAGCTCGTGCGCGCCGGGCGCCTGCAGGCGCTGGGCGAGATGACGGCGGGCCTGGCGCACGAGATCAAGAACCCACTCGCCTCGCTCAAGGCCGCGTCCGCCATCGTGGCCGACGAGATCCCCGAAAGCTCGCCCCGGCGAAAGATGGTGGTCATTCTCGGCAAGGAGATCGATCGCCTGGCAGTTTTGCTCGAGCGCTTTCTCTCGTTTGCGCGTCCCGGCAGCCTGAGCCTTGCCAAGCTCGACCTGGGGCAGGTCGTGGAGCAGGCCGTTGCGCTGGTCAAGCCGCAGGCCGAGGTGCGACGAATCGCGCTCGACGTCGAGGCGCGCACCCCGGGGCTTCTGTGCCAGGGCGACCGAGACAAGCTGACGCAGATCTTGCTCAACGTCCTGCTCAATGCGGTGGAGTCCACGGCCGAGGGCGGCCGCGTGCGCGTGCGCTGCCACACGCGGGCATTGCCTCACGGCAGCTTCGCGGTGGCAAGCGTGCTCGACCAAGGGCCGGGGATTGCCGAGGCCGACCGCGAACGCATCTTCGACCCCTTCTTTTCGACACGGGAACACGGTACCGGGTTAGGCCTGTCCATCGCCAGCCGTCTCGTCGACGAGCACAGGGGCTTCATCGAGGTGGAAAGCCGGCCCGGCCACGGGGCCGAGTTCCACCTGCATTTTCCGCTGGCGGAAGGGGCCTGAAACCTTCTCCTGTCTACGGATTCTAATAGACAGGAGTAGGAACAATGGCCCCCGTGATGTTGGATCAGGCGACCTTCAAGGATAAGGTGAGAAGCGGGATTGTTTTGGTCGACTTTTGGGCTCCGTGGTGCGGTCCCTGCCGGGCGTTTGCCCCGATTTTCGCGAAGGCGGCGGAAGAGAACCCCGACATTCTTTTCGGCAAGTTGAACACGGAGGACGAGCCCGAGCTGGCCATGGACTACGGCGTCGGGGCCATCCCCACCCTGATGGCTTTTCGTGACGGGTACTTGGTGTTCGAGCAGGCGGGCGCCGTGCCCCTTCATGTCCTGCGCAGGATCATCGACCAGATTAGGAACTTGGACATGGATGAGGTTCGCAGCCAGCAACACGCGCACGCAGCGGCCTCCTAGCCCGCCGAACGGGTTTCAGACTTTTCACCACAGAGAACACAGAGGACACAGAGACGGATGGAGAGGAAAGGGTTCGGCTAGAAACCCTGCAGGACTCTTTTCTTCCGGTCTCTGTGTTCTCTGCGTCCTCTGTGGTTAATCCCCCTCAGACAACCTTCTCAATACGGTATAAACCGGACCATGAGCGAGGCGCAGAATCGGACGGGGCAAGCCGCTCTCGTCGACGAAGCCGCGCTGCGCGCGCGGCGGGCTTGGCCTGCGTGGGCGGGTTTGGGCTTTCGCCGACGGGGGCGTTTCTTGCGCGCGCTGGCGGCCAGGATTTGCCGCGACGAAGAGCTGGCAGCCCTGATCATGGCCGAGACCGGCAAGCCCGAATTCGAGGCCGTGGGCTTCGAGGTGGCCTACCTGTGCGAGATCTGCCGCTTCCTGGGCGGGCGGGCCGGGCGCCGTTCCCTGGCGGAAAGCCGCCGCTCGTCGCTGATTCTGCCGCACAAGCGCGCCCGCGTCGCCTGGCGGCCGCGCGGCCTGGTGGCGGTCATCGGGCCGTGGAACTTCCCCCTGCTCAACAACTTCGGCGACGCCGTCGCCCCCCTCCTGGCGGGCAACTGCGTCTTGCTCAAGCCCTCGCGGCACACGCCGCGCACGTCGCTGCGCGTGCAGGCCCTGTGGTGCGAGATGGGTCTGCCCGAGGACGTCTTTCAGGTGGTCGAGGGCGGGGCCGACGTCGCCCAGGCCTTGGCGGACGCGTGCGACATGGTTTTCTTCACGGGCTCTGTCTCGGCCGGCCGGCAGATGGCCGGCCGGGCCGGGGACCGCATGATCCCGTGTGTCGCCGAGCTGGGAGGCAAGTCGGCCATGATCGTGCTGCGCGACGCCGACCTTGGCGCGGCCGCGCACGCGGCGGTGTGGGGGGCGTTCGCCGGGGCGGGGCAGGTGTGCATCCGCGTCGAGCGCGTGCTGGTCGAGGACGCGGTCGCGGACGAATTCGCTCGCCTGGTCGCAGCCGAGACGGCGAGCCTGCGGCTGGGTCGGCAAGCAGGCGCAGACGTGGGGCCGCTCGTGTTGGCGGGGCAGATCGAGCACTGCACGTCACTGGTCGAGGGCGCGCTCGCGGCCGGGGCCCGTCTCCTCGCCGGTGGCGAGGCACGCCAGGATCAGGTGTTCCCGCCCACGGTGCTCGACCACGTCCCGCCGCGGGCGCAGGTGGCGCGCGAGGAGACCTTCGGCCCCGTCCTGCCCATTGTGCGCGTAGCCGACGCCGAGGAGGCCCTGCGCTTGGCCAACGATTCACCCTTCGGGCTCTCCGGCAGCGTGTGGTCACGCGACCGGGCGCGCGCCCTGGCCCTGGCCCGGCGGCTGGCTGCGGGCAGCGTGTGCGTGAACGACGTGCTGCTCAACTACTTCTTGGTGAGCGCGCCGCTCGGGGGGGCGAAGCAGAGCGGCCTCGGTTTTCGCCACGGCCCCGAGGCCTTGCGCCAGTTCTGCTATCCGCAAACCATCGTCGAGGATCGCGCGTGGCTTCTGCCTTTGGCCCGCTGGACGAAGAGGCAGCTCGGTTTTCCCTACCGCAAGTCCGTGCTCAAGGTCGTGCGCTGGCTGATGAGGGTGATCTATCGATGAGCAAGACCACCTCGACCGCGCCCGGATCGCTTCTACCTGACACCGATTTCATCGTGATCGGCTCGGGTTTCGGTGGCAGCGTCTCGGCCTTGCGCCTGGCCGAGAAAGGCTATCGCGTCCTGGTGCTGGAGGAAGGCAAGCGCTGGCAGTCGGCCGACTTCCCCAAGACCAACTGGAACCTGCGCAAGTTCCTCTGGCTGCCCCGCTTGGGTTGCCACGGCATCCAGCGCCTCGACTGGTTGGGCGACGTGCTCGTGCTCGGCGGCGCCGGCGTAGGGGGCGGCTCCCTGGTCTACGCCAACACCCTTATGATCCCTCCGGCCGAGGCCTTCGGCGAGGACTGGCCGGGAGGCGCCCGCATGCGCGCGCTGCTTTCACCCCACTTCGAAACCGCCAGGCGCATGCTGGGTGCGGTGCCGTCGCCGGGCACGTGGCCGGCCGAGGAGCACCTGCGCGCCTTCGGCCGCTCGCTGGGGCGAGAGGCCCACTTCATTCAACCCGACGTGGGAGTCCTGTTCGGTGCGCAGGAGGGCCAAGATGTGCGCGATCCTTACTTCGAGGGAAGGGGACCCTCGCGAGCCACCTGCCGGCTGTGCGGCGGGTGCATGGTGGGCTGCCGCCACAACGCCAAGAACACGCTCGACAAGAACTACCTCTACCTGGCGGAGAAGCTGGGCGCCGTGGTTCTGCCCGAGACCCGCGTCACCCGCATCGAGGCGGACGGCAAGGGCGGCTACCTGGTCCACACCCGGCGTGCTCTCGGCTGGGCGGCGCGGCCTTCTCGCCTGGGCGCGCACAACGTCGTGGTGGCCGCGGGTGCGCTCGGCACCGTGGACCTCTTGCTCGCTTCGAGGGAAGCGGGTGCCTTGCCCAACCTCTCGCCCACGCTCGGGCAGTTCACGCGCACCAATAGCGAGATCATTTGCGGCGCGTGTGGGCGCGGCAGGCAAGTGGATCATTCACGCGGCATCGCCATCGCCGGCGACCTCGGGGCCGACGAAAACACGCACCTTCAGATCGTCCGCTACTCCGCCGGGTCGGACGTGATGGGGCTTCTCGGCACCCTCGCGGTCGATGGCGGCGGCCGCATGCCACGCGCCTTGCGCTGGCTGGGACAACTCCTGCGCCATCCGTTCGATGCGCTTCGCAATGCCGTCCCCTTCGGGTGGGCCAAGCGCAATGTGGTGGTGCTGGCCATGCAGACCCTGGACAACGCCTTGACCCTGGTCCGGAAGAAACGGCGCCGGCTGGGGCGGAACCTGCGCAGTGTCTCTCCCCGGGGCGCGGCGCCCATCCCAACCTACTTGCCGATGGCCAACCGGGCCGCCCGCTTCGTCGCCGAGCGCATGGGCGGGTTCGCCGTCAACGCCGTGAACGAGGTGCTGCTTGGCGTTCCCCTCACCGCGCACATCATGGGTGGGGCACGCATGGCCGAATCGCCCGGCAGCGGCGTGGTCGATCAAGCCTGCCGCGTGTTCGGCCATCCCGGCTTGTGGATCGTCGACGGATCGGTGATTCCGGCCAACCTCGGCACGAACCCCAGCCTCACCATCGCGGCCGTCGCCGAGCACGCCATGGCGCAGATACCCGACAAGGCAGGCGTGCCTGGCTAGACTGCTTTCCCCTCGTCGTTCTTGCCGAGATGGATGCTATGGTTGCCCCTCTCGGGTTCGACCCCGAGGGCAAGCCTACGGGAAGGAAACATCGTTCTTGCTCAAGGACCTAGACGAAAACACAGCCGCAACCCTTAGGCGCTTTCGCTTCGACGAGGAGGTGCTGGCCAGGGCGCACGCGATCCTGCAGACCGAGACCGGGGCAGGCGAGCGCATTTCTGGGGCCGTCGCTTCTCCCGATCCCGAGGACTTCGTCAGCCTGCCTGCGCACGGATCGGTGGAGGGGGAGGAGCTGGACCGAATCGGCAAGGCGGCGCTCCTGCGCGGCGAGGTCGGCGTAGTGGTTCTCGCCGGCGGCATGGCCACGCGCTTCGGCGGTATCGTTAAGGCGGTGGCCAATGTGGTGCGCAACTGCTCCTTCTTGGAGCTGAAACTCGCCGACATCGAGTCCGTCGCTGCATCTCTGGGGGGCGTGGTTCCGGTCTTCCTCCTCACGAGCTTCGCCACCCGCGACCAGATCCAAGGGATGTTGCATGACATCCCGCCCTTGCCGCACGTGCCGGTCGAGATCCTCGAGCAGTCGGTGTCCGTGCGCTTGACCGGCACGGGCGAGGTGTTTCGCGACGCTGCGGGCAAGATATCGTTGTGCGCGACCGGGCACGGGGATCTCCTGTCCACCCTGCGCGTCTCCGGCTTCGGGCTTCGGGCTGAAGTGCCGAGAGATGAGGCGTGATCCCCCTCGAGACGCACCAGGGCGATGTCTTTTGCGCCGTGGACGAGTTCCACGCTGCTTTCGACCGAACAAGCTGGAGCCTTGAGCCTGAAGCCTGGAGCCCTCTTCGGGTGCGGGCGAAGCCCGCGCTGTGGCTTTGCCCGACGCGGATCATGCCGCCGACCCCGCCGAGAATCCGGGTGTGACTTGCGGCTCCTGCCCGCCGCCACGCACCTTGCTTTTCTGCTACGCTCCAGCCTGCTCATGGCCAACTCCCAATTCCCCACAGGTCCGCGCGAAGAGGACATGCCGGAAGGCGAGAGCCTCGCGGGCAAATATCGCGTCGAGCGGGTGCTTGGGGCGGGCGGCATGGGCGTGGTGGTGCGGGTCACGCCTCTCGAAGGGGAGGGCCTTTTCGCCCTCAAGTTCCTGCGCCCGAGCGTGGCGCGCGATCCCGTGGCCGCCAAGCGCTTTCTGCGTGAAGCCGCGGCCGCGGGCAGAATCGAAAGCCCGCACGTGGTCAAGATCTCGGACGTCGGCGAGCTGGCCTCGGGGACGCCTTATCTGGTGATGGAGTATCTCGAAGGGGCCACACTCGACGAGCGGCTTGCGGCCGAGCCGCGTCTCCCCCTCGAACAGGCGTGCGACCTGGCCCTGCAGATCGCCCAGGGCCTGGCTGCGGCGCACGCCATGGGCGTCATCCACCGTGATATCAAGCCGGCGAACCTCTACGTTTTGCGCGGTCCGGACGGCGAGGATCTCCTCAAGATCGCCGATTTCGGCGTCTCCAAGATCCTGGATCCCGACGGACCGGAGGGACAGGCCCTGACCCGGACGCAGACCTCGATTGGCTCGCCCCTCTACATGGCGCCCGAGCAGATGCGTTCCGCGCGCACCGCGGATGCTCGCGCGGACCAGTGGTCGCTGGGGGCGGTCTTGTATCGCATGGTTTCGGGGCATCTGCCCTTCGATGCCAAGTCGCTGCCACGCCTGTGCGTGCAGGTGCTCACCGCCGACTTCGTGCCGGTGGCCACGCGCTGCCCGGAGCTTCCAGCCGAGTTTGCCGCCGCGGTGGAGCGCTGTTTTCGTCTCGAACCGGCCGAGCGCTACGCCGATGTCGCCGAGCTGGCCGAGGCGCTCGTACCCTTTGCCGGTCCGGGCGGAAGCGTGCGCGCGAACCGCTGCCGGGCCATCCTGCGCGCCGGCGGTCCCGCGCGCACGACCGGGCCCCGGCCAGAGGTGCCGACGGATCCTACTTCCTAGGGCCGGCGGAGCCGTTTTCGCTCTCGGCGGCGTCGGGTTCGAAGACCACGCTCACGGCGATCGACTCGTCGTGGAGCACGACGTCCTCGCCGGTCGGGGCGGCAGGGGGAGGCGCGGGTATGACCGCGGCTTGGGCCCAGCCTTGCTTCCCGCCGGACTCGGTGCGGATGGTGGCCGGGATGGCGGCGCCGGTGAGATCGTGGAAGGCTTGGCGTGCGGCCTCGGCCATGTCCTCGGCGCACTGCCAGCGCTGGGCTGGATCGTACATGAGGGCCCGGTCGACCAGGGTGATGACCTTGGGGGGCGCACTCGGAAACACCGACACGAGCGAGCGGGCGGGCTGCTTGATGATGTCCATCAACATGTCGAGCTGGCTCGAGGCTTCGTGAACGTAGCGGCCGGAGAGGGCGTAGAAGAGCATGGCGCCCACGCTGTAGAGGTCGCTGCGCCAGTCGATCTCGTCGCGTTTGGCGCGGGCCTGCTCGGGCGACAGGTAGGGGACCGTTCCCAGCACCAAGCCGTCGCGCGTGGGTTCGAGGTCGCTGCCCTCGAGGACGCGGGCCAGGCCGAAGTCGAGCACCTTCACGCGACCGTCGCGGCACACGAAGACGTTCCCCGGCTTGATGTCGCGGTGGATGATGCCGCGGCGATGGGCGGTGGCGAGTGGTTCGAGCACCTGGTGGCCGATGAAGACGATCTGCGCGGCGGTCAGGGTGCGGCTATTGATGCGATCCAGGAAGGAGTGACCCTCGAGCAGCTCCATCACCAGGTAGACCTGTCCGTTCTCCGCGGTGTCGTCGTCCAAGATGCCGACCACGCCGGGGTGGCCGATGTGGTTGGCGACGTAGCCTTCGCGCAGAAAGCGATCGCGCACCTGGGGGATGCGGCTGTACTCGGCGCTGAGCAGCTTGATGGCGGCTCGTCGTCCGTTGCGATGGGTGGCCGCGTACACACTCGCCATGCCGCCCATGCCGATGAGCGAGTCGAGCGTCCACTTGCCGCCGAGGATGGTGCCGACCAGTCGCTGCGCTTCGAGTTCTTGATAGCTGCCGGACGCCAAGGGATTCCCATTCTCGGATACTGGCCCTTGAAGTCAAGGTCGTCGTATGGAACTCGCGAGCTTTGCTATGGATTTCGCTTGCGGCCGGGAGGTATGCGCTCACGTCACGGGCCGCAAATTGCCCCAGCCTCGCTCGAGCATGGGACAGCTCTCGCAGCGGACTTCCGCCCGACAGAATTCGATTGCGCAGCGCACGTCCCGGCCTTGGAGGGCAAGGCCGATCCGGTCGAGGCACTGCCGGCTGCGACCCTTGACCAAGATGACATCCCCGCAGCAAGCCTCCTTCCGCAGGAACTCGGCGGCACGCAGCACGCTCCGCCCGGCATCGAACAGATTCGCCGTGTCGCCCCCGGCGCGTCGGTATCTCGCGGTGTATGTCCGACCACCGCGGCCGACGAACACGGTCTTCGCGCGCAGCGCCCACAGGCGTTCGCCGATGTCGCGGTAGACGCGCCCTTGGCTGCCCGGGGGCTCGGAGACCTCGCCCAAGGCCACGAAGCGTCGCGCTGGAATCTGCGCCAATACATCGAGGGCGCTATGGATGGTTTCAACAGCGGACTTGTACTCGTCCCGCAACAGCCAGGCTCCGTTCGGCAGGGCAACCGGCTGCATACGACCAGGCGTGGGCGCCAGATGTTCGAGCCGGGCCAGAGCCTCGTGCAAAGAGACGCCTTCCGCTCGCGCCACGGCGAGCGCGGCCAGGATGGCGTAGAGACTGTGGCCACCTATCAACCTCACCGCGACATCGTGGGCCTGACCGTCGATGTGCAGGCGGAAGCGCGTGCCCCTCGGCCAGTCGAGGCTGACTTGCGAGGCGCGCACGTCGTTGGCCTCGCCCATGCCGATGGTGACAATCCTGGCGCGGATGCGGTCGCGCATCCACAGCACGTTGGTGTCGTCGCCGTTCAGAACCGCAAGCCCCGAAGATGGCAGGCTGGCGGGCATCGCGACCTTCTCGGCGCGGGTCCTTTCCAGCGTGTGTAGGGAACGGCCGTGCTCGCTGCCCACCCCCATGACCACGGCGATATCGGGACGGATGACACGCGCGTACTGCTCCATCTGGCCGGCGCCGTTGATGCCGGCTTCGATCACCGCATGGGGTTGGAGGGGACGAATGCGCAAGACCGCCCGGGCCACGTCGTGCCAGGAATTGCCGCCATAACGCGGGTGGATCGGCACCGCGAGGGCGGTCGAAATGGCGCGCAAGGCGGTGGACTTGCCGAACGACCCCACCACCGCAACCACGCTCGTGTAGCGAGCCAGGGTGCACCGATGCACCTTGGCGAGGCGGGAAAGCACCGGCCAAGTGTTGTGCAGCAGCCCATCGAAGAGCTGATGGCGGCCGACCGAGGTGCGCAGCAGGGCAGGGATGTCTTCCAGGCGGTAGTTCATGGTCGGAGCAAGGGTTTGCGCAAGCGTAGCACAGGGAGCAGGTGCGGCTGCCCCGCCGGAGCTTCCGGAGCCGCGGTCACGGCGACATGGCGGTCGCCGTGCCCATGGCCGACGAGTTCGTGCGCCGGATCATGCCCGGTGGGGATTGGAAAACGCAGGCGGCGAATTCTTCACGAGGCACTTGGAAGGAACGGCTTGCGGGCGCAAAATGGCGTCCCGGCCACCCACGGACCATGCCATGTCAAAGCAAACCGACGCCTTCGTTGCCCACAAGACCCTGGCCCTGGTGGGTGTGTCGCGCACAAGAGGCTTCGGCAATCGGCTTCTTCGTCACCTTAAGCAGAAGGGGTACCGGGTCTTCCCGGTGAACTCCTTGGCCGACACGGTGGAAGGCGAGCCCTGTTATCGGCGCCTCGACGATCTGCCCGAGGCGGTGGGCGGCGTGGTTACCGTGGTGCCGCCGGCGCAGACCAAGAATGTGGTCGAAGACTGCGTTCGGCTGGGCATTTCCCACATCTGGATGCAGCAGGGGTCGGAATCGGACGCGGCCATCGCCCTCTGCCGCGAGAAGGGCATGGCCGAGATCCACGGCGCCTGCCTCATCATGTACACGGGCGGCGGATTCCCTCACAGCCTCCACCGCTGGCTCTGACAGAAGCTCGGCAAGTACTAGCGGGCCCAACGGATGTGGTGAACGACCTGATCTACCATATTCAAGGATTCTCGCTCGCTGCGAAGGTTCCTATAGCAGCCGCGTCGTGAGGCTACAGGCCACAGGGTGCAGGCCAAAGTGCGGGGTGAAAATCCTGGAGCCATCTCGGGGCGCACCACGGTGACGCCCTTCGGGCCATGGACGCTCTCAACGCGACTCTCGACCGAACGCCTGCAGCCTTCCGCCCTCTTCGGTTGCGGGCGAAGCCCGCGCCGGGGCAGGCCGCGGCCGCCGGAGGCCGGCGACCGACACAGTCCGGTCGACGCCGGACGCTCTACGTTTCGGGTTTCGACTCTGCTATGTTCCCGCCATGCGCCGAACCGCACCGTCCGCCAGCTCATCCGACCTGCCCGCCCGTCCTCTCGAAGAAGCGTTCTTCCTCGACGCCGACCGCGCCCTCGTGGAACGTCTCAGAACCATGCGGAAGATGGCCGAGACCAAGGAATCCCTCGCGGAAGTCTCGGGAATCACGAACGACGCCGTGTTGGCTCGGCTGGTCGATCTCGACGTGAGACCCGAGACCTTGGCGGCGCTTGCCGCGATTCCGCTCGTCGAGGTGGCCTGGGCCGACGGCAACGTGTCGGCCGCGGAGCGCGAGGTCGTGCTCACCCATGCCGGTGCGCGCGGCATTCGCCGGGGCAGCGTGGAGCACGATCTTCTCGAGCTCTGGCTCAAGCACAAACCGGAGCCCAAGCTGTTCGATGCCTGGCAGGCCTACATCAAGGGGCTGTGCGAGAGCCTCGGCCCCGAAGAGAGGGAGTTGCTCAAGCAGGAGCTGCTGCGCAGCACGAAGGCGACGGCGGAGGCTTCTGGTGGACTCCTGGGGGTGGGGCGCGTTTCGCGCGGCGAACAACGCGTGCTCGACCGGCTCGCCGCCAGCTTCTGCTAGCCTTCTCGAGCAAGAGCCGCGTGCTCTTGTCGAGCAGGGCACGGTTCTCTTTCGAGATCGACTTACCAAGAACCGTCGCCCGAAACCCGGCGTCCATGGCTAGGCACTGCCTCCATGGCGAGGTAAGGACCCGCGAGAAGATAGATGTGTGAATTTGGGCGGTCGAGGCGCCCGGCTGGCGAGGCGCGAGGAGGAGGAATACTCGACGTATTGGTGCAGCGATGCTAGTTGACATTCTTGCGGGTG